>Ga0214542_1002305_pt1 | contig 39523 bp, 18 predicted proteins | sample CNSS1metaG_FD_160096 | JGI IMG/M metagenome (GOLD analysis project Ga0214542, IMG submission 160096) | Root nodule microbial communities from cowpea collected in UCLA plant growth center, Los Angeles, California, USA - CNSS1 | ecosystem: Host-associated > Plants > Roots > Nodule | place: USA... | reverse complement strand
ACACACAAATACTTATATATATATATATATATATATATATATATATATATATATATATATATATATTAGTAAAAAACATTATGAGTCTTCATTTAGCAATGATGGTTGGATTCTTACCCCACATCGCAGTACTTTTAGATACTGTGAGGGCATTGATGTGTCTCCAAAACTGATTATGGACCAACATGGAAGGTAATGAAATTAACACATAATTTAATTAAGTGATTTTTAGAAATTTGTAATGAACTTCCTATGTTTTCATGCTCTTCTATATTAAAATTGGACAACATGAAACTTTGTACAATGTTGCAAGATGTGGACATTGATGAAGTTAGTACTTTCTTTAATATTTCATTCAAAAATAAACTACAATATAAATTGTTAGTGATTTTTTGTTTTTTTGTTTTTCAGGAATCAATCGGAGAAAGTAGACTTGTTTATCCAAGCACTAAATAAAGAATTTCTATTGTGTTGAACGTCTTTTTATAGTTACTTTTATAATTATTTGGACTTGTATGAACTTGAGTTTATTTGAACTTTATTTCAAATTTATGACAATGATGTATTTTATTTTATTTTATTTGAATTTATGGTTAAATATTTGTTTTTTTAAAATTTTTTTGAATATCCGCGGGTAGATACTCGCGGATATGAAAAAAATAGGCAAGTACCCGCATAATGGATACCCGACAGATATGGGTACGGGTACGGGACGAATATTTATTCAACATGTAGGGTACGAGGAAGCTACTACCCATACCCTACCCGCCCCATTAACATCCCTACACCCGACGAAATTTGATGTTAACAAGTGGAATGTAAAATCCTTTTCTTTTTTTAATATATGTGCTCAGTAGAAAGAAGAAGGTAAAGTCGATTCACTCTTCCAAAAAAAACCTTCTCAGCTTCCTTACCACATTTTCTCTCAACTTTTCTTCCCTTCCTTAACCATTGTTCTTCTCCTTTCTCACTCAGTTTTCAACAATTTCTTGAAACATAGGCTGGAACTAAGACCATTGCAAGGTACTCCTCATATCAAACTGAGTGTTCTTTTCCTCCACATAACTCAATCTCCAACCTTCGTTCTATTTTTGCTTTTTAGTTCTAGAGCTATGGTTCTGTGTTCCTGTTTAGAGTCTCATTAACATCTCTCTATGCTCTTATATTTCAATTCTTAGGCTGTTTTGGGGTTGTGGTGCTCATCTTCACCCAGGGCTTTCCTTTCATCAAGAGTAGTAACAATTCTGAAGTAAGGGAAGTCAAGGTTCTTAAAGTTTTCAAATTGTTTTGCTAGTGTTAGTCTTGAATCATGTGTTAAAATGTGAGTTTGAAGTAATTGTTGTATGGGAATGAATTGTGACTTGTTGGTTTGGATTTCTGGAATTGCATGCGTGAGTAGGTGAGAATTTGTTGTTCTCATCTAGGTGAAAAACCTCTAGCCTAATTGAGAATAGCAAAAAACTCACATTTGCTTCTGCTCGAGTTGTTGCACAAGCGAGGATAATTCTCGCCCAAGTGAGAGCAGTCTCGCCTAAACGAGAAAGTCTAGCATAAGCAAGAACTCACAAATTTGACTGTGCTACCTGTTTGAGTTATTTCTCATGCGAGAAGAAGTTTATAGCTTGAGCAAGAGGACCTTGTCACTTAAGCAAAACCTTCTAGCCAAAGCGAGAATGATGCAGATTTTATTTTAATCCTCTGATTGAATCTATGGTTGACTGAATTACCTTTAAAAGCATGAAGTATTATGTGACTATGCATGTATATTGGGATATTTTAAAACTATATTTGATGTGGTTATCATGAGATGATAATTATTTTGAGATAACATGCAGAGTAAGTGAGAATTTCATGGAGAAATTCCTTTGGTAATAAAATAGTGTATGTAATGACTTAAGGAATCAAGTAAGGTTAGATCCTTACACTCTAATGAATCAGTCAGACTCACATAGAGCAAATTGGTTCATGTGGTGAGAATAGTAAGAGGTATAATTATCACTAATTTTATGTGTATAATTTATCAAGAGGGAAAAGTCCCTATTTATAGGTACAAAAGACAACTCAAAGGGTACAATTCAAGGGTTACATACTTAATGTAAATATCATCAATACTAATCAAGTTGAGTAACTGTCAGCGACTCAATGGACAATCCAAAAATTTCATAACGAATGTCCCTCGTTAAAACCTTACTAAGAAAAATCCTTTGGAATAAAAACCTAGTAAAGGAAAAAGAGTACATCATTCTTAATTCTTTTATAGAATATTCTTCTATTTCTCCCCCTCATGTAAAGTTTCATCTTTAAGATGTCGGAGCTCAATCTTGTGAAGAAATATTTTGTTTGTGATCAATCGTTGTAAGAATCAGATAAATAACCCGCATCTACATAACTCATTTGATTTTGAATCATTTGGATAAAACCAGGTTATATTATATTCAAAGTACCCTTAAGGTAACGAAATATATGTTTTACACTAATTCAATGTCTCATTGTAGGTGAAGAATTATACCTTGCTTAACAAATTTATAACAAATATTATATCAAGTCGAGTATAATAAACAAAATACATTAGTGCTCTTATAATACTAAAAATATGGTATTTCTTAACCGAGAAGTGCTTAATCATTGTGAGATCTAAAAGGACATTTATCAACATCTAACAACCTCACAATTGAAGTGCAAAAATGTTATAACTTGTTGATATAAACCTTTTTAGCACCTTCATTATATAAATCTCTTGATGTACAAAAACACTTGTATTTAAATACTCAATTTGTTATATTAAACAAAACTTTGTACTTCCAAGATCTTTCATCTCAAATTCTTTCTTTAAGCAATCAATTGCTTTTGTGAACTCATTAGGAGTTCTAACGATGTTTATGTTATATGCATAACAATAATTGTGACAAATTTATTTTTCGATATTTTCACATAAATACAACGACAAATACCTTTCTTTTAACAAGTACTTACAAGTAGGGGTGGGCATGGATTGAATATTTAGATATCCGCTCAAGATCCAATTTGAATCTAAATATATGGTTCAAATTTTAATCCATATCCACTTTTTTTTGAAAAAACAATTTGGATATTTTAAAATCTATATCCAAATATTAGGATCAAGTTAGATATCCATATCTAAATATTTGGATCAATTAAGAATCTAGATCCATTTCTAAATCCATTTTTAATGAAACTTAACTTTTATAAAGTTAAGTTTATATTTATATTTATATTTTAAAAATAAAATAATTATTTTATCCAATACATAAATATTTTTTTAAAAAGTAAAATAATATATAAAATAATAAAAATTTAAAAATATTATAAATTTAATAGTATTAAAGATTAAACATAATATATTATTTAAATTCTTAACATTAAAAAAAAATTAAAATCATATAATTGTCCATATAAAGTCATTTAATCTTTTGGTAATGAAAATGATTATAAAGTCATTACATCCGCATACAATATCACTAACATTAAAAAATAACAAATCCAAAACACTTTAGAGTTCATGACAATTTTAACAGTCTCTTCAAATAGAATGCACTAACACCCATTCGATTACAAAGTTCAAAATCTCTTCCATGGCTCATTAACTCAAACTCATTAGCATTATCTTCACAACCATCTATATATGAAGCAACTGGAGTTGGCATCAATCCAATTGACTTGTGATTTATTTGAAACATGAACGAATTATTAAAGAAATTTAAAGAATCTATTCCAATGAAAGATATAATAACAAATTCATATTAATAAAATCATGCATTAATTGTCATTATTACAATTAAAGTTATCAAAATAGTTTAGAAAAGCATTTGTTCAAGACACCAAATGAAAAAGAGTAAAATGGCTTAAAACAACAAAAACTAAAGAAATTGCAATTGAAAAGTTGGTCTAAAACTAGTAAAGTGTATCTAAAAACAGAAAATTAGAGAAGCAATTAGAGTAACAGTAACAGTGAAAACTAAACTAAACTAATCAGAGAAGCAATAAACTATATAATCCACAACAAAACTAAACTAAAAATGAGTGTATTCAGATTGGCTGAAAAAAATGTTGTAGAAAATATCCTCTTCATCCCTCCACGAGTATTATCCTCCCTCACCTGGTCTTTCTGCTACTATAATCAATTCATCCTCTTTTGGATTTTCCTAAATGTCAAGGCAATAACAACAAAAGTTAATGCATCACTCAATCATTTTATCTCTACCCACCAACTCTAATAAAACTAATACATTTTTTGTGACTTATAAATGTTCCATCAAAATGTCATGTCAGAATACAACTTAAGGTTTTAAGAAAATCACTAAACAATATAATACAAAGAAAGAGAAGTTATTCACATGAAAAAGGAAGTCCATTCATTACTTACTAATTGCAAAAGGCATGAGGCGTGAGCTTTAACTCAAGAAATTATATTGTGGTCATCATCTTGTTGAGAAACCAACTCTTTAAGAAATGAAAAAAAAAGTTATCATTAGTTAATACATATTTAATTATAATATTATTACATAATTTAAACATCAACATACCTTGGTCAACAGATTGAAGCTCTTCAAAATCATAGTCTAACAATGATGGTGAATATGTGTCTTTCAACCAATCCTGTGTACAAATAAGTGCCTCCACCTTTTGTTGTGATAAAGAACTTCGATATGGATCAAGCACTCTTCCTCCCATGTTAAATGCATACTCAGATGCTACCGTAGAAACAGGCATAGCTAATAGCTCTTGTGCTATGTTTGACAAGATTAGAAATCTACATGAATTCATTTTCCACCAATCAAGAATGTTCAAAGTTGTTTCACCAAGCTCTTCCTCTAAATACTTTTGAAGTTCATATTTGTTTAAAGAGGTTAATCTTGTTGTTTGCAAAAACTTATTCCGACCATATGGATCATGCTTATAATTAGGTATATCAACATGTGTTTGTTGTGTGTCAGTTGCAGCTCTCCCGTTTCGACTTTTATATTCATCAAAGAACAACTTTAAGGAAGTATTGAGCCATGACTTTAACACCCATCCATCATTTGTTTTTTCAGGATCAAAAAGTTGATTAATTGCCCAATTCATATAACTCATCTTGTATCTAGGATCTAAGACAACAACAATTAACAACAATATATTGAACTTGTTAGGTTCACCCCAATATTTCTCATATTTTTTTCTCATTTTTCAGTCATCTTATATGTAGCACTGCTTGTAGCATTGGACTTGAGGAGATGATTGATCTCATTCCAAATTTCTACCACTTCTAACATGTAGATATTACTAGTAACATAAGAGTTACCAGAGATGCAGAAAGTAGCTTCATAAAAAATGCTCAAGAAAGGTAGAATAGACTCAACATACTCCCAATCTTTATAAGAAGGCAATCCAATCCCATTTCCTAACTCATTAGCATATTTTGTATCATAAAACTCAAGTTCAACAAATGCCATTTTATGCTTGAAAGCAGCATCTAACATCAAATATGTTGAATTACACCTTGTTTCAACATCCAAGCAAATATGACCTTTATATTCAATTTTTTTGTCTTTCAACACACTCTTTGAATTTCATAAATATAGAAGGAGGTGATCTAATATATTTCACTGCAGCACAAATTCTTAAAACAGAATTATCAATCTCTTTTAGACCACTACTCACAATTAAGTTCAAAATATGTGCACAACAACGTATATGAGTATAGTCACCTTTCAAAACCAAGTTATTCCAAGACAATAGTCATTTCTTCAAGTGTTGAACTCCCGTGTCATTTGATTTAGCATTATCTACTGTCAAGATCAAAACACGACTCAACCCTCAATTATGCAAGCATGACTCAACAAATTTAGCCATGGCCTCTCCGGTATGACTTATTACTTGACAGAAATTCAAAATCCTTTTATGCAAATTCCAATCATTGTTGATGAAGTGGGTTGTTAAACACATATAACTTTGATTTTGAGGTGAAGTCCATGCATCAGTAGTGACACAAATTCTTTGACAATGTTGAGAAAGAAAATCCTTCAAATATATCTCTTTTGCATTCCATAATGTCACAATATTTCGTGATATGGTATAACGTGATGGGATCTTAAATCTTGGTTGCAAAGCATTTGGATACCTTATAGAAGCAACATGCTCTACAAATCGAAAGGGGAGTTCAACTTCCACAAACATTTTTACCAATTCTTCTTGAAAAAGTTCTTGGTCAAATCTACCATAAGAAAGAGAGTTAATATTTCCATCAATTGTTGAAGATGAACATACTTTTTGTCTCTTGTTTACTTCTTTATTAGGGTTATTTGGACATCTCAACACATGATTACACATTGTAGTTGTTCCTTTCTCATATCGAATAAGGATATCACAATACTTGCATTGAGCCCTTTTATCTAATTTTGGTTCTAGTTGAATGAAATAATTCCAAGCTTCTGATCGATTTTTCTGTCCCTCATGAGAAAGGGGTCCCATATTTGCAGAGCCACTAACAATTGATGGAGTAGTAAGTGCATGCTCAATTGGTTTTGAGATGAAACAATCATCTTCATGGATTAATGACATTTTTAGAACAATGTTGCAATATTGACTAACCAAGAAAACAACCTAGAAGATATCATATCATATCAAATCAAATACGATATTTTTGGTTTCAAACAAGCTTAATAATTACACAAGAGTTTATCATTTTATTTTTATCTAAACATAGCGACATGAAATTTGGATATTTTTTAATAACTGTTTGGTATAAGAGAAAGACACTAAGATTCACTGTCAAATGAGAATATTCTTATATACCTCATAACACGATTTTGACAACTTTGGTTTGAATAAAAAAAGTCTAAGTGAAGCAAATTTTAACTATTGAATTACCCATACACAATTGTTACATTACATGTCACATAAACATATCAATCATTTCATTTGAATCCTAAAGATGTAAAATGTTGCTTTATTATTATTTGATCATACAGAATCATGCAGAAAGGACACTAGGGAGACTATTTTGATCTTTTTCTGCTACTCTTATTATACTATACCATGACTCAATATTTATCTATTTGCAATACTTTGAATAGCAATAGCTACCACTCAAGTGAACCATTAAATTCAATCTTCACAAACTTGGGAATACATTAAACAACTATACCATTGTTGGCAAAACAATAAAACGTAGTCAAAGTCATAGAACCAAATGTGACTCAAGATCCCCAATAAAACTAAACAACCTAATCATTTTCAGAATTCCAATATAACACCAACCCTATCCTACCAGGCAAACACCATATTTGCAGAGCCACTAACAATTGATGGACAAAGAGAATTCTATTTTAAAAGCAAAGAGTATTTAGTCAAACAATCTTTTGCATGCAACACAACCACATCAAAAAAACAACTATTAATCCTATAAATTCTAATATATCCAACTACATCCAAGTAGAACAGAAATACATAGTTTTTGTACAATAAATGATTAGGGATCCAGAAACTACTAACCATAAGCTCATGACCATCTAGATTGAGAAAAGAAAAGTAGGATTATTGTTCTTTTTGTATTCGAGTAATCATCCCAGACATATCCCAAGTCTTCCAAATATTTATATTTTCTTAGTTACGAGAAATTGGTAATAAACACACAAGAAAATATACTGAGCTAGAATAGTTTGAAAGTCATTAGTTTTCATTTTGCTGATTTATAGTTTTCAAAATATATTTACACACACGTCTAAGAAGCAAATTAGGCTTTAATGGATCAAGGATGGGAATAAGACAGTGGAAAGAAGAACCCATATGGCCTTCACAAGAAAAAAAAACTTTTATACTCAAGGAAGAGTGCGGTAAAAAAAATTTAAACACAGTTAGATACAAAATATTTTATAAATCATTACTGTCTATAAATATCTACCAAACTACACTTGATAAAATATGACAGAACAATGCCTGTACAAAGACAGTGGCAGGAAGAACCAAGATGGTCTTCACAAGAAACAAACTTTTATACGCAGAAAAGGGGCAATGAAAAAATTTAAACAACATAGATAGATACACTATTTTATAAATAATTACTGCACATAATATCTAATAGACTGCAAGCATGTTGGCAGAAAGAGTCAAAGATGTGGATAAACCAACACTTCCTATAACATTCTTCAAAATCCCCTACAAACTTTTCTATACCGTTCTCATAGAGATAAACTAACAACACCAGAATCAACATAACCTCATTACTATTCTTGAACGGGGTGAAAGTACATTACACTTGCAAACTCATTGCTTAACAATTTTTAAAATGTTCATTTTTTTATTATAAAGCATGCTCTGCCTATTTCCAGTAAGCTTTGTCTAGACCAAGTTGTCCTACCAAACTTGAGTCGTGAAAGTGCAGAAAGAAAGGAAGGGAAAACAAACCTAGGGATAGCAATGTTGTCGTCAATGTTGGTGTCGATCTCGATCAAAACACAACAGTGTCGTTCGTTCTCTAAAACAAAATCAAACAAATGAATGAATCAAACTTAAAACTAGATAAAATGAACAGAGGAGAAACGAGAAACATTATTGGAATGGAGAAGATAGAAGAGATTCAGATACCTTGAATCAATCAACCGTAACAAAAGAAAAGAGAAGAAATTTAGGGTTCAGAGAATTGAAATCGTGGAATAGAGGATACGGTTCAGATAAGTTTGGATAAAAGTCTTATCCAACGTTAAAATTTAGATTTCCCATCTTATAAAATCTATAAAAGTAAAATAAAAATATGATCTAAAATATATAAAAAATAGATATAAAGTAGAAAGCAGAATCTATAAAGTAGTTTTACAGTGGACCAGTTCAGTTTAAAATTGGACCAGACCAATTTTTTTTCCCACCCTTACTTACAAGGAAAATTATACATCTTGATTGCTTTAATCCATAAAAGGGATTTTTTCAATTTTATTGAATAATCCACTTTAGAATTTGCATTGTTGGGTAAATTAAATCCTTCAGGGATTTTCATATAATTATCATTCTCTATAATATTATTTTGCGCAAAAATCCATTTGTACTCAATAAGTTTTTACACCTTCAAGTGTGCAGACTATAGGTCCAAAAACCTTTTGTTTAACAAGCAAATCTAATTTTGCTTCTATTTCATCTTTCCATTTGGTCAATAATTTCTTTGTCGACAATCTTGATCCTTATTGTCACTCATAACATTTATCGTTATATTATATGTTAAAACATCGTCAATGTTGACTTCATTTTGGTTCTATATTATCTTATTCATGACATAATTTATTGAGATCTCATCATTTTCAACAATTTCAGGTACTTGAGGTTCTTTTGGAATCAAATTACTAATTATGTCAAATGAATCTTTTGTGATTTACACCTCCTCGATTAGGTCATCTTTTCTTTTTAGCTCCTTTTCTCATTCAAGGATTTTTATCTCTGGAACTAATAGGCTTACCACGCTTCAATCGTGTAATTAATTAATATCAATTCTATTTGGAGCATTATCAGTTGGTATATGTGATTTAGTTATCCTATTTGTGTTAGTAAAAACACCTGATAATTGATTGACTAAGTTGTAAATGAATTATCATTTGAACTTCGAGTTCACATTCTTTTGTACGAGGATTAACAGAGATAATGACAATTCATTCTAACCAATATTCTTTTCCAATTGTTTTCTTTATCCCCCTAATGTTGGAAAAACTCATTCATAACAAATGACAGTTGACAAATCAAACTGTAAAGGTGTCTCCTCTAAAGACTCATCATAGTCTCTTATGGTGGGGAAATTCGATCATATACAAAAATTCTTAAACGAGACAATTAGGTTATTGACAAAAAAAAAAACCAATTGCATAATAGAGTAATGATAATAATTTGTTGGCTTGATGTGAATCAATATTGTAGCATGTAAAATTGTATATCTCCAAGTAGTCATTAGAAGATTAGCTCTCATAAGTATTGTCTTGCAACCAGCTTTAGACGTTTTATTCATAATTCTACAACTTCATTTTGAGCATGAACACATGTTCTACTGCATGTTCAACTTCAATTCCAATTGACATACAATATTCATGAAAAGCATAAGATGTAAATTCGCCAGTATTATTAAGAAAAATTTTCTTAAACGGATAATCTGAGAAGTGATCTCTTAACTTAACTAATTGTTCTAATACTTTACAAATGTCTGATTACAAGTTGATAATAAATAAACATGTGACCATTTAGCTTATGCATCAATTAAAGTGTGAAATACCTAAATGATCTACATGATGGGTGCATTGGACCACAAAATAAGCCTGTATTCATTTCAAAAGATGAGATTGACTCATTTCTAAAGTTTTCGGTTGATGGTCTTATTATCAACTTTCCTTATAATCATGTATTACATGAGAGATCATTGGATTGAAGAAGTTTTTGACTCTTAAGTGGGTATTCACAAGAGTTTTCAACTATTTTTCGCATCATGATAAATCCAAGATGAATATGATATTTATTTAGACAAATATCTTAAGAACTTAATAATTTTCTATTAGATTTCTTCGTAGAAGTGTAGCAGCTCTTCTAGAGCCTTCAAAACATTATTTGTGATATAAAAATAATGTTAATATTGACTTCTCGAATAACCAAACATAAGAAAAATAAAATAATAATCTTGAGAGTTTAATTTTTGCACTATTAGCAAAATATAGTATATTTAGTCTATCTAATATTAATGCTTATCAAAATGATCATATATATATATATATAAATTTTACTGAACTTAATAACCTCAACTTGTTGCAGGTACCATCCAAAATTAATTAACTTCGTAAGTCATATATTATCAAATAATATCAAATAAAACTAAGTATAAAATATCATATCCAAAATATTTGAACCTTAATATATGTATAGTATAATAAAATTAGAACCACAAATCCATATCAAAACTCTTACTTCACATTCTTACAAAAAAAAAATATGTATTTTTTTTAATATATCATTTAATGCAATCTTAATTTACCCATTATATTTTAATACTAATCAAGTTCAAATTTATTATCTTCCAAAACCTAAATTTTCTACACCAAAAAATGAATGGTCCCTTTTATTTACTTTTATTTAAAAGTTACTTCATTGTCTCTTGATACATTGATTGGGCTGTACAAATTCATTTGCATCCACCAATACAATCTCAATCAATTAATGCATCTTAAATCTAATGTTTTTCTCCATTTAATTTATACGCGTAAATGCACAAGTGATGATCTTCTCTATTCAACATTTAAAAATCTGCAATCAATAAATTCCAACATTTATATTTCTATCATGTGACATTATATATATTATTTTAGGGATGACTTTTCAATTACCATCCACATTCCCTATGTAATACCAATTCAAGTTTAATAATGTTATTCATGTGACATCCAATATTAGAAAAATGTTAATATTATACATTCACACTTTTATAACAATTACTAATATATATATATATATATATATATATATATATATAATAACAATATTAAATGTTCATTATACACTCATCACACATATACATTTCATAATACAAAAGCAAAAATTGATTCTTACGTATACATAACCAACATCAAACATGCATATTTTATATAGTTATATTTTATAATAAAAATAATTTAATATATAAAACTATATTTTATACTGTCACATTAAAGCTTCTTCTACCATTTTATAAAAAAAAATTCTTAATACTTCCCAATAGGGATGACAACGGGGCGGAGTGGAGACGGGTTTCACTATCGCATACTCATCCCTGTAAAAAAAAATTCATCCCCATCCCCGTACCCAAACCCAACGGGTATCAAAGTTTTATCCCTTCCCCATTCCCACCGGGTAACAGGTATAATCTCATACCCGTACCCGTTTTCTTACTACTTTAACATAAATTTTAATTAATTTTTATAAAATAATAAAAAATTACGGTAAAGGAAACATAATATTATCAAATATTCAATTTTGATATCAAATAATTTGAAATAAATTATAATTATTTACGTTTTAGATTAAAATACCAATTTACAAACATTAATGAAACCTAGTTGATAAAATTTAAAAATATTTTAAAAAAATATAAAAGTATAATAAATATTCAAATTAAAATATATTTTAAATGTTTGTTTACTTCAATTTTTTAAATTCTAATGAATCTCCTTTTTATACACTAATTAAAGTGTTAATACATCATTTGATCAAAATGATGCAAAGAACAAATAATAAACATAATAATAAAATTTTGACATAAATATTGTATCTTTTAAACTCCATTATATGTTGAATGGTGATAAAAAAAATATTCATGGCAATTACATTAAATTTTTATATTGTAGTAAATAAAAGTTATTTATACAATTATAGTGAAAAAATTACAGTATGATTGATAATAAGTTATAAAATAAAAAATAATTAAATAAAATATATCGAAATAGTATTTTTAAAGGATGAAAATAAACAACAAATAAAAATATTAAAAAATTAAAAAATGTATGTGTCTTTGAAACAATTTGAGAAACTATTGAAAGAAATCGCACAAAGAAAAACAAATGTATAATTAAGGGTATTATAAGATGAAAAATACCTTAGAGATCTAATAAAACTTTTCTAATATCAACCTATATACTCAATAGTTGAGAAATAAAAAATTGTTTTAACGAAACAAAAAAGTTCTTCAAATAAATCAAAAATTAATAATAATAATAAGTAAAGATTTTTTTTTTATATTACCTAGTAAGTGAAAAGTTTATGCTATTAAACATTTAAATTGAGAGTATTAAACATTCTCATGTGAATATAAATATTCAAATGTGAGACATAAATTTTTTTAATTGACATACATCATTTTAACATAATTACATAAAGTTTATGATAAGATAAAAAATTTATTGGAGATGCAAATGAGTTTCATGACAAATCAAATAAATATATATATATATATATATATATATATATATATATATATATATATATATATATATATGGTTACTTAATTAATTGTAATAATTTAAACTGGAACGAAGATATGACGATGACGGGTATTATGGCGGGGATATATACATCCCCATACCCATCCTCGTACCCAATTGAAAAATTCGGGGAATCCTCATATCCATACACATACACAGTCAATGTGGGGATGAGTTCGGGCAATACCCACGGGAACGAGTTTATTTGTCATCTCTACTTTCCATCACCAATAAAGTGATCAATGTTTCCATATTCCATTCCATTCATTTTAGCTAAGAAAAACAACAATATCAAGATGAGTGACATCCATATGGTCAAAATCAGAATCATCATCTTTATAAACACAAAGTGTGTTTCATGTTCTTATCCCTATTTTTTAGGATGCTTTTATGTAAGACAAGTATGACCCAAATGGCCTTTACCACCGTAGTGATATTTTCATATTATTTATCATTGTTTTCATCTTTTTCTTTTCTCCTTTTCATGTTATTGTTCCACTTCTGATGACAAAATCTCTCTTTGAAATTTCCTTTATGATCATAAAAATATGGATCAGATGTTGTTACATTCACTTCTGGGAAGGAAGCATAACCAATTTAGTCTCATGGATGTTGTTGCATTCACTTATGAGAATGAAGCATAATCAATTTGGTCTCATGAATTTTCATTAAAAACTCATTGTTTTGTTTAGCTATAAGAAGATATGAAATAATTTGAGAATATTTGTGTTTCAGTCTCTAATACTCAATAATATGAGTAATTTTTTCTTGTAACATCAAGAGTCACAAATTCAAATTTTGTAAGGTTTGACTTGTTTAAAATTGGCTCATAAAACATTAATAATAATCATTTTTTTTGTGAAACTAAAAAATCAATATAGACAATAATTAAAATAATAATAATAATAATAATAAAACAAATATGAAACTTGATAAAGTCAAATATTTTTTTACCACAATAAATCATAATTATAAGACAAAATTGTCAAGAAGGAAATAATTAGAAAAAGTCTGGATTGAGTCCTTAAAGAGAAAACATATCCACTAACTCAGTTGGATAGCCTTATAACGTATTATAAATAAAGTTAATAATAGAAAGAATGATAGACAGAAAGAATAGATTATCAAATACTAGTTTTATGTGTATAATTATCAAAGGGAGAAAAGTCTCACAGAAGACAACTCAAAGGATACATCTCAAAAGTTACATACTTAATGTAAACATCATCAATAATAATCAAACTGAGTAATTATCAACAACTCGATGAACAATCCATAAATTTTATAACAATTTGCTATTATTGATTTTAAATATAGTATATTGAATTTATTAGTTTCTATATATATACTTTATTTCTTCGGTATCACTTGCGATAATTTTAATTATTTTATTTTAAATTATTAAAACTAGTTCAACCCATTAAACTCCAGTTAAATCTTTAAACATTGTTTTTTCGACCTTCCATGTGGGGGTTCAGCTTCGGGTATATTAAAAAGATATGTACGCTGACAAAATCGCACACATTCTCTGTTCTGCTCACGGCATATTTTTCTAGGGCGGAAATGCGGGTATGTCCCGCCCGTTTATTTTAAATAAATAGTATTGTTTATTCATAAACTTGTAAAAGTAACTATGTAAATGAATGAGGAATAATTTTTTTTTTATAATTAAATTTTGACAATTTTTTTTATAATTTTAAATGTTATTTTTTAAATAATTTTATATTTTTTTTTCATTTTCAATATTTAAAAACCATTTAAAAAATATTCATTATATTATAAAAAAAATTATTAAAATTTAATAATAAAAATATCACTTTGAAAAAGATATACACCAAATGGTCCATCATTCCACCGCCACTTTTTTAACCGGACAATTTGACACTACATCTTTTTTACTATTTTATCTTTTAGTATGATTTAGTTTCTTTTAAACATAAAAAAATAATTTTTGTTAAAATTATTTTACTCTTATAAAAATATCAAATAGTCGTGAAATAATATAAAAAAATCTTTTCCAATTCTAATTACATAAAAATAAAAATTGATATATTATATTTTTGTCTTCAACTTCAGATCTCACTTCACACTCTCACTCTAGCAACCATTGTTCCTCTCCCAAAACAACCTCATCTATCTCCTTCAACATCTAAAAAAATCTGCAGCATGAGCTCGAAAGCTTTTGCAGCACTGCTTCTTTTGGCCTTCACCAGCTCTTCAAGTAAGCATTTTGGAGTTGTTTTCATCTGTACCAAACAAAGCTTCTTTTCTTCACTTTTCTCTGGCACAACATTTTTATCATTTCTAAGTACACAACAACGTTTGTTTGTTGATGTTTGTAGTTTGTAGTTTGTTTTTTGGCCTAAAGTTTTGGTGTGGAATGTGACAGGTGCTACTTGGTGCGTTTGCAAAGAGGGAAGTGATACGATTCTGCAGAAAACCTTAGACTATGCGTGTGGAGCTGGGGCTGATTGCAACCCTTTGCACCAAAATGGCCCTTGTTTTCAACCAAACACTGTTAGAGCTCACTGTAACTATGCAGTTAACAGCTATTTCCAAAAGAAGAGCCAAGCTCAAGGCTCTTGTGACTTTGCAGGAACCGCCACTGTTACTGCTTCAGATCCCAGTAAATCCTCCACACTACTTCTTCTTTCTTCGTCACGCCAATTTCATCATATCCTTCAAAATTAAAGATTTTGTTATTTTCATTAAGTTCCCATTTTACTAAAAAATTTATCTTTTCAGACCTCTGGTTACAAATTTTAATGTCTGGTTTCTCTGTTTTCTACCTTTAAAATGCAGTGATCCATATACATTTTTTTAAACTAATCCTAATAATAGTATCTTTGGTGTTTGGAAGTTGAAAGTTTTAATCAAAAATAAGATAATTTTATAATAGATAATTACTTCTTAGTATTAAAATTATTTGAAGATAATATTTTTAATATAGTATTAAAATCATTGAAAAAATTTAACATCGAAATGAAATAATTTTATATTATATAACTAAGTGCAAATCTTCGTCATGTGGTTGTGTTGAGTTGAATTAGACTTAAGTAAATCTCTTACCCATCTTAGCAAAATTAGTTTATAACTCTAATAATTTAGCTATATTAACAAAAATTACCCTTTTTGAAGTTAAGTGTTTTTTTTTTTGAAAGTTCAGCTCAAATAGTCCTTCACAAATCCATTGTGTTATCAAACTAGGTCACAGTCATTGAATTAAGGATTTTAGTACTGTTATTCAGAATCTCTTTCTCTTTAGAGTACTTACTTATATTCATTCAACCAGTTACCACAAAATCCATAGATTCTCAAGGTCTCATGACAACTCAAAATTTGTGACTTGTTTTATGAACAGGCAGTGCAGGATGTTCCTACCCTGCAAGTTCCAGGTATGCATGTTGTTCTTCATCTTCGGTTACCTTTAGCTTGGAATTTGATTCTTCAAAACCTTTAAACAACTTTCCAAATTATTCAATTTTTTTTTATATATTATTGTATAATATTAAGAAAATTATTCAATGGCAGGTTTATTTGTGTGTGTGAAGTTTGGTTTGTTGTGGATTTATAATATATTTTATAGTGATGTTTTTAAATATATCTTACTTAACCAAGTTAATATTTAATAACATGGTGTTTTATGAATTAGATTTGCATACTAAGTAAATATGTGATAAAGTTCACCTAAAATATCTTATGTGAGGAGCAAAAACCTAATATGTTTCAAGTTGAAAAAGCAAAATAAATGGTTTGGAAACTCGTCTTTTCCCTACAACAAAAAAGAAAAAAAAAATCTTTTACTTTCTCAATCAAAATGTTTGAGTGGAGGGTTTCATGTATTCAAATAGAGGATCATAATGTTATCATTTAATGAAAAGGATTTACGTTATTATTACTTTTTAAAAATAATAATATATGAAAAAGACACTCTCACTTATTTTTTTATAAATAATTATGACATTATGGCTGTCTTTTCTTGTTAAAATTGAATTTTACTTTTGTAATTCGTGTTTCTTTTTCTATTTGATGTTTCTTTGTGTTAAAGTCATAGTTACAAGTAAATGTGTATTATTACTTTTTCTTTGTGAATAATTTTTGTAAGACTAGGACCTTCCATTCTTGTAATTGCATAAATAACTTTGTTTTTTTATAGGATAAGTCAAAATCTATTATTACTTTGCACTAGCTGGGTGGTCCATTGTAGGCCAAAGTCTTTTCTCATTTGACCAGTCTGCATGATGATGATGCAGGTTCATTCATTGCTCATTTTTCTGCTACCAAAGTGATTTTAATACATACCCATTTTAAATTTTTTTATATTAAATAAAATTTTAAGTAACTCTTTGACTATAAGTTAAATATCATTCTGTCTGAAATATTTATCAACAAAAAATACCATGAGAATTTTAGAAAATATGTTACCTACCTTTCTTCATACAATAAAAATATAATGAATTTTGTTATGAATAGGGTATTGATTAAAGATAATTAATATGTATTAAATTTTATAAAAATTTATAGTTAACTGTAATAATAAATAAAATTTAATCTAATAATCATTAATGCAGTTTTATTATATTTAAAGCACAAAAATGTCTTTAAAATTAAAATATAATTAAACATAAAAAATTTAAATTAATATAAAAATAAACAAAAAATAATATTAAACATTTTAAAAACTAAAAATAATTAAAGTATCAATTTGAGATTTTATTGAATTTTTTTACTCTAACTTGATAAATTTTTATAATATCTCGGTTAACTCAACAAATCTCTTTATAAAAATACAAACAATATAATTAAAGTATCATTTTTTTTACTCTAACTTGATAAACAATTATAAATACATAAATTTAGTAATATAAAAAAATAATTACTTAAACTTTTAATTAAGACTTTACAAATTTTAAAATACTTATTTTATCTTAAAAATTTAAAGGACATGTTTATCTATAAAATTGGTTATACATATTTATATTATTTTAATTTTTAATATAAAAATAATAAAAACAATACATATTAATTATTTCTTAACCGTATCTCCCGAGTATAATTGTCTCCAAATATAATTTAATAGGAGTAGAGAGCTAACTTTAACCACAGCTTTAGTTACTGAAGTAGCTGATATTCAATTATAATGTATATTTAGAATTTTAAAAAAATTATTATTTTAAGTTTTATATATATATATATATATATATATATATATATATATATATTATTTGGTGGGTGTTAAAATATCTTGAGTAGGAAAGAAAAAACATTAAATCTTATCAAGAGAACATAAAAAGAAAAATTAAAAGGCAAATCTGTATGAAGTGTGCTCTTCTATGGCATTTTACATTCATTATTTGATTCTTTATTATTATTTTTTTATAAATATGTGTTGAGGATTTAGATGTAAGTTTAAATTTCATATTTATTAAAAATAAAAAAGTTGTGTTTTATATAAAAATGAAAATTTATAAGTTTATTGTTTTAAAATTTAAATTTTTTAATTAAAGATAATCTTAATTTTTGATGTAAAAATTAAACTCTTATTTTTTTCGAAAACATTTATTTAATAACACTCGGTTCGCTTTTCTTAAACAGCAGTGCAGGCACAGGAACAAACAGTGGGACAAAAACACCTTCCGGCATCTCTTCTTCTTCTCCGTACAGTTCCACAGCAGGAGTGTTGGGAGGGATTGGCAGTGACACCAACCCAGATGAGAGTAATGGTGGCCTTATCAACACTACTTTCTTCATTTCTTTCTTTTCATTTTTCATCGCAATTCTCTCCTGCTGCTGCTGAAAACTCTCTTCTTCTGTGTATGTCACACTCACCATGTTATTATGATGGACCAATGTGATGTTGTATTTTACTCTGCATCTGTTACTCTTATTAAAAATCTGCACTTCCATATTTCCAAATTCAGGTTATATGGATTATATAGTTTCAAATTTAAATTTGTATTATAAATTATACGATATAGAATCTAATTTATGTTTTATATATTTTTTTAAAAAATTTGTATTATATATTATACAATTTAGAATGTAATTTGTATTTTAAATTTATATTATAAATTATATAATCGTGAATGTATATTTGTATTATAAATTGTAAAATTTAAAATATAATTTACATTTCAGATTTTCTTCCAAACTTGTATTATAGTTAGTATAATTCGAAATGTAAATTTACATTATCAATTGTATAATCTAAAATTTAATTTGTATTGTGAATTGTTTTCCAAATTTAGATTACAAATTATACAATTCAAAATATAAATTGCATTTTGAATTATGTAATCAAAATAATTATAAATTGTACAATCCAAAATATCTTTTTCTACTAATTTCAGTGAGTACAACTGAAATTTTAAAAGTAAGAGGGTGTAAAAAGGAAACATTGGGGTGCAAGAAGAAATTTAACGGGTCTTTCTCTATTTTTCTATTATCTTTAAGGTTCAGCGGTTAATGTGGTGAGAATGTTTTTTTATCAACAATGAAAAGTATAAATAGAGAAGTACTTGGGATACTACAATCATTTTGCACATCAAAAAGCAAAGATCAAAACAACTAAAAACTAAAAGAGAAAAAAAATACCTATAACCTATCATAAGGAGGATATAATTGTAACATCTCATTTAATAGCTTTTAAACTACTAAATAAAACATTATATAGTGATAGTCCAAAGCAGATAACATGGAAGTTAAGTATAATCTTATACAGTCATTCAAAATTGAGTAATGATAATACTATATGCACAAGACCACTAGTAGGAAGAGAAGATAAATTCTAACTACTTACTACAAAACACACCTATCTACAGGACCTCTAGATACTACTGCTCAGTCATACTATCAACACTACGTGAAATCTCTCCACCTACAGCCTCCTCTGCTCACACATTTAAGTGATCATTGCAAAGAATAAAACGAGAGTAGACAACATAGAACACGTAGGGTAAGCTAATAATGATTTAAAGAATGTTAAATTAAAGTAAGACTAAAGTAACGATCAATCATCACAATTTCACACAAGAACATTCTAACACCTCATACGCCAATCAACTCCAGACTCAATTATCCAGATATATGCAATTAACATCAGACCTCTTGGTGGCTTGCACCAGTGTATGATTCCCAAACTCTGCAGAGTTTGGCCTCAAGGGGTTATCACCCAATCATCACACTAGGTAAGTCTCCTTCTCGCCAAAGACTTGATCGAGTCGGTGGCTAAGACCTATTGCTACTCCTCACGACATAACTCATTATACTCTACATGAGCCTTAATGGTTATTGGAGCGTTAGGATACCAACCAAAATTGAGTCCTTATGTCCTTGCATACACTACCTTATCCACACTTAGAATTTCTCCACGAAATTCTTCCATAATTCACATAAAACAAACCCTCATTCATCAAATCTTATCCAAGATATATCAATACAATCATAAAAGTCATATTCAATCATTTAGTGCATGAAACATGTCAAAACAGCAAACATATGAGACAAGGTAATTTAGCGCTTAGCGTCCAGTTCCAACGCTAAGCGCCATTTGTCTCACAAATTTCACCGCTCAGTCTCAGATCCAGCACTCGGCCTTGAGATTTAATTTTTGTTCCAGATCTGCAGAGGTCCCAACGTTGGGGCATCGCTCGGCTAGCGCTCAACGTCATTCTTCTCGCATTTTTCAATGCTAAGCACCGCTGGGTTGGCGCTCAGCGCTGATCCTCTCGCATTTTTCAACACTCAACCTTGAATTCTGAGGCTCAGCTTCACACCAGAAAACAACACATATTTGGTTTTCTTGAGAAATTTGTTACCAACTTTCATGACTATAATTGGCACACCCTTTGCAGAGTTACTAGGTTTTCAAATTAGTTTTCAATTGAGGAATCTAAGGCCAATCAGAGTTATGACTCAAGTATTCATCCTTCTCAATTCAATCTCAAGTCATACAATACATTCACATATCAGCATATATCAATACCAATCAATTCAAATTCCAACAGCAATCAAACAAGCAGTTCTAGTCATACACAATTACACCTCACTAAAGTCTTTAAGCATAATCAATTATTAGCTTCCCTTATCTGATTAACTCGCACAATCTACTGCCAAAAACCTAAATTCCCCTTTCTCTTCTGATGCTCACAAATCAACCTAGAATTATCAGAAACACGATCAGAGGATGTCATTAGAGCCACTGATCAACAAGAATTTTTACAAGGTACACAAATCTCACATGTGATACAAGTACATCACATGCATGGCTTTTCAAGAAAAGACCGAGAAAATAGCATTATTATAACTTACTCAATTCAAGGTTCTGATCGGACAGACTTGGAGATCTCGCCGCAGTGTATAAGACCCGAGGAATTTAATTAATTAAATAAATAAATAATTAATAAATGTGGGTAGTGGGAGCCTTTATGATATTAAATTATAACTTGTATGATGTGAAAAAGTACTAGCTCAAATGGTTGAGAGTACTTTGATTGTGTGAGAGGATTTGGATTTGAGTCCTATGAATGCCATTATTGTGTTATTTATTTATTATTGTTTTGTTATATATGGGATCATGTTTTGGAATGATATAATACTTCAATTCTATGAGTTAGCAAGAAACATGAATTGACATGATGGTTTGGCATTGACTTGGCATTAGCATGGTTAGGGGTTCAAGTTTTGGAGAACTCAAATTAAACTTTATTTTTGCTATTTTGGGTTTTTGGCTTGAATTTGAAGGGTTAAGGGAAACCCTAGATGCATGGGCCACCAAAGGTGGCTGAGAAACGAATCATAAAGATCAATGAATGATAATAAACATTACCATTAAACCTTGAATTCGTTTTTTTGTAATTACCTAGCTTTAAGGCACCTTTAAGAAGAAAGGTTTTGGCAAGTTGTGAGTGTACTCAGAAAATAGAGACGAAAATCAGAGTGTAGAGAGTGTGGTGAGTGAACAATTGAGGGGCTGGACAGTGGAAGAGCTTAAAGGAATTGTTGGAAATCAAGGAAAGGACTCAAGCTTTATACTTTTAAGCAAAGGAATTTCGAGGTTAGGGGAGCTGGACTCCAATTTTCCTTGTTCGTCTTAATATGTACATGAAAAGTATGATAACATGATTGCATGATCCTTGTTTAATTTGCAAAATTTCTGATTTCTGGAAATTTTTCAGAAACCGCCTGGCAGGCTATACATAGCCGCCAAGAGGCTCATCCATTATTGTGTGTTTCTGGGTTCCTGTGAGGAACCGCCTGGCGGTGAAGCCCTGTACCGCCAGGCGACACAAGCATGTAACCCATTTCTGGGTTTCTCTGATGAACTGCCTGGCGGTGATGAATTTTCGCCAGGTGGCGCGAGTCTGTTTTGCTCGATTTTGTGATTATATGCAGTTTGAGATGATTCTGATCGGGGGAAAATCAAGGGTTAGTGGTTAAGAGATGATGTGATGTTGTAATTCTTGAATTCTAGCATAAATGACGTTTAAAATTGATGGAACGGTGGGGATATGTTTTAGGACCGACAGTATGGGTTTTTTTTATTCTTAGAGTACAATTGATGTGTAATTGCTTTGTGAATCTCACTGAGTATAGTTAGTATTGAATAGTAAGGCTGTATTGTTGTTTTCTCGTGCAAAGATGAGAGAGACTGGATCGAGAAAGGCGAAAATGGGAGAATGGGATTGTTGACATGTGTGACAAAGTCTAATTTTTCTCAGGTCTGATACACCGCCTAGCGGAATATAGGTTGTCGTCGAGCGGCAGCGTTGCACCAGTGGGTTCTGGAGGTTTTAGTTGGGTTGGTTTGAGTTGGTTGCTGTGATATCTTTTGGACATGATGTGGTACGAAGGAATTAGTGAAAAGAGATGGAATTTGGGTACCTAGAAGATAGGAGAGCAAATGGGGTTAATGATATAAGATTAGAACTATAGGGTAGATTGTGGAAAATCTATCAGATAAGGGTTTGGTAGCTGAATTATAAATGCGGTAGTAGTTGGTACAATTTATACAGGGTAAGTAACAAGATAGGATTTCATGACTGTGAGGGCTTAAGTGGTGAAGTAACCATAATACTGTCAGGGAAGGTTATGTAATATAAGTTGTATTAGTTGTTTGATGTGAATTGTTAAAAAGTCAACTAATCTTAAGTCAAGCAACTCACTGGTATGATAGGATAGGAGGGCTCATACGGGTATACGCAAGTTTGGTAATAGGATACCATTGGAAAATTTGTACACTGGAGTGTGCCAACGTAGGAATGAGACTAAGCCGTTGAATGGAGTGCATAGAAACCAGTACATGTCGTTGTGCTGGTATGGCGCCTGGCAGCAGGGTTCAACCCGCCAGGCGATAGCAACAAATACAGGGAGTCTGTATGTCGTGAGGCGCCTAGCGATGAGATGGGTTCCGCCAGGCGATAGCGTCATTGGACTATTGGAACTAATGTGCTTAGCGATGAGGGCAATCCCGCTAGGCAGTGTTTGAAACTCTGGGTGTTTCTGAGGCACTATGCGCCTGGCGGTACACATCCCCCCGCTAAGCGGTCTGGAAGCTGGTAGCGCCTGGCGGTACGTGTCCCCCGCCAAGCGATTTTGATGCTGCATCCTTGGGTTGTTGGATTCTACATGCGTGATCTACCAGGCTTTTGGTGGTGCTTCAAAGGTGGGATTACTGGTGTTCCTTGAGTTGAGCTCGGAACGTATCCCTTGAGTTGAGCTCGGGATAGGGGTTAAGCACGTAGCATTCCTCGAGTTGAGCTCGGAATGACATCCCACGAGTTGAGCTCGGGATGGCAGATGAACACGAGGAACCCGTGAGTTGAGCTCGGGTTTGGCGAGTGTTGTCGATGTGAGTGTGCTGGTTGTGTCTAGTACGGATGGGTCCAGAGAGATTGTCATCCTCAGTAGTTAACTGACGAGTTTGGTAGTCTTAGAACGTTGCAAACTATGTTCGTATTTGGGAACTCCACCTGGCGTTGCGGTGTTTGATCCGTAGCAATGGTTTCCCGCACGTGCTCTATCGATTGTGACCGATAGGTATGGCAGCAAGTCACCTTGGGGTAATCACTAAAAGAGGTAGAACATGAATGACCTGGTTGTGGCCAAGGGAGATGAAATTGATGGAGGGTTTTTATTTGGTGGGTTACATGAAATATATAAGTGTCTTATATATATGTATATGAATATATCTGTATGTTTATTCTGTTAAGCTCACCCTATCTGCTTGTGTTTGGCGATGATCGTGTGTGCGGTACACGTGAACAGATGATGTTGATGCAAGTGGTGTTGGTGATGCTTAGCCACGAAGCGGGGAAAAGCTTGGGGAGTTTATATATTTTCATGTCTTATGATTTTGGCATAAGATGTAAACTTTTATGAGATATTTTTGGATTATTCCACTTTTATAATTATGGATTTTTGGTTTGTCCTTGAAAGTTATAAAAGTTTAAATTTCCCGCGTTTTGGGAAATGAGGTATTATTAAATGGAACTGTTATTATTTCTTTATTTAATATTAAAATCTGTAATATCCTGACGGGATGTTACACAATGATCACTCTATCAGTCTCTGATTTCTAAAAGGATGAGAGAATGGTAAGATATTTTAGAGAGAAGTCAAAGATAATTTAGAGGACATAGTTTTATAGAGATAGTGTTTTCTAAATAATGAAATCTTTTTATGAAATTTCTATTTATATATAAGAAGTTTATTATTAAAATAATAATAATAATAGGATCTCATTATTTTAAACATAGTCATTCTTTTAATGTGATTTTCTAGGTTCTCACAATAATAGTTTATGATAACTATTCTACAAGAAAAATAGTGCAAATTTTTGAAGATAATAGAGACAAGTGTATGTATGTTAAGGATTTCACAAACTCAAGGAAAACAATTACTACCTAGTTAGTTTTGTGACAAAATTTTTCTTTTGTTTTCTATGCATGTCCATTCGATTCATAAGCCCACACTTTTGTGTACCGCAAAAAAGAATCTCTAAACTATATAGCATGAGTCTAGATGACACATTAGATGAGCACAAATAGAGTTGTGTATGGGTGTTACTTCAAAAAGGGATCGCAAACAAAGTATACCCCAACACCTAGCAAAAAGAGCACCATATGACGTGAGTGAAAAAGACTACACCTCATGTAGCTAAAAAAGCATCACCTAAACTAGCCAAAAAAACCAAACTCCTAATTCATTATTGATTTCATGCATACATCTGGACACAATCACCAAGCCGAGTATCACAATCTCATTTTGGAAACTTTATTAGTTATCCACTTCTAAGCCTTGACTTGGGCCAAGTTAAACACTTGTTCCCCATCCTTCACCATACTCATAAAAATTATTCTATTTCTATGCATCTAAATAGTCCATATAATTGTAACCCACTTTCAAATAGAGCTACCTTTTTTACTTAACCTTGGTAGAGAAAAATGATAGAAATGATTTTTTTTCTAAATTGTGAAGTGTTGTGGCAATATCCTTCCAATTATCACACAAATTCCATATATTCTTAGCAAAAGGACAAGTAAAGAATAGGTGACCCACTAAATCTTTACACCTGCCACACATGACACACACATTGGTATTCACTCTCACCCCTCTTGTGATCAAATTATGACACATTGTGGCTTTGTTTAAGATTACTTTCCATGTAAATTATAAGATAATTGGTAAGGCTTTAATATTCCAAAGTTGTCCAAATAGATCATCTTCGACATCTATCGATATTGTTTTGACTTTACTATAGGATGATTTGACAATATAAACATTAGTATTCCAAACTCACCAATCTCCCTTGCCCACATCCATACCATGCTCAGACAATTCTTTGCCATAGCAAATTCCATTTCCAAACCCCATTATTCCAACTTCCAATGTCCTCTAATTTAGTCTCTTGTGTAATAGAGTTAGCATACATCATTGAAAATCTTTTTAACAAGGAATAATTGCCTAACCAACTATCTTTCCATAATCAAATCTTATTTTTCCTTCCTTTGCTCCAAGAGATATTAACAAACTAGTTCCATTTTGCCCCTTGTCACATACTTTCCTAAGGTCTCTCCATCACCAAGACTCATGTTTATTTTTGATTAAATTATTTAGGGTCGTCGAAGATCCATACTTTAACTCCAAAATTTCTTTCCATAAACCATTTTTATCAGTTCTCATTCTCCACCCACTTTCATTTACCAAATAAAGTCTTATTAAATGCTTCTAGGTCTCCAACTCCTAAGCAGCCCTCATCTTTAGGTTTACATAAAATATCTCATTTTACCCATGTTATCTTCCTGCGATCCTAACTCCAATGCCATAAAAAATCCTTTTGAATTCTCTTCACCTCTTTTGTAACATTTATTTGCATCCTAAACAAGGAAGGGTAAGATAGAAGTAAGGTTGTAATAACAAAATTTATGAGTGCAAAACCTTTCCTCTCCACTTAGGTAGTTTCTTTCTGATCCTATCTACAATGCTATTCTATAATTCTCTCTTCCTATGGTTACAGTTTACTTGCATGTCTAAGTAGATAAAAGGAACACCTATTTTGATGCAATTCAATAATGTATGTGATTGTTATTATTAATTACATCTTTATATGTTTATATATCTTATATTTTTAAATCTTTATTAATTTTACTACTATTCATATTAGGAAACAATTCATCATGGTACTAAAAGCCCTTCAATACATAGTTTGTATTGTGATTTAACTACACGTTAGTATGTAATTAAAAATTGTTATTTATATAATTTTAAGAAAATTATAAAATTTAAACAATTTAATATAGCATGAATTTAGAATTTGATGTTGATCTTAACTAGTTTGGTAGTTGTATGAATGAGTCATGATCTATCTGATCTAGCACTCCCAGTGGGATTAGAACCTAGGAGACGGGAACATGGGTATTTCTTTCTGCACCCTCTATCTACGACCTGCACCCCGATGTAAAAGACTTAAATGCTCATTTCCCATATTGATTAAGGCAAGTGCTTCCTAACTATCTGATTAATAAGGAGGTTAATCATGTTCATCACTTAACCACCACACAGGAGAAAAATATAACTTTATATTTATGTCACTTTCTAGGTAATTAGGAAAATGCACATGAATAAATTTACCATAGTTTTGTTTTTTTTATTGGTTTATTCTTCTTCTATTGAGATTTTACCTTTTGTTTTCATTTATAAATAAAAGACTTATCTCTCATGTACTTTTTACACTCTTGAAATTGAATGCATTAGATTTTATGAGAATTTTTAGTGTTTTAAAAGTACGAAACTTTTTTATGGGTTCTTATTTTAGATTATTTTTTTAAGTGGTAAATCTTCATGGTAGTTATCCCAGTGAGATTTATACACTCTTATTTTCATTTCATTTTCTTAATTCATTTATTTTTTCAAGTTTACCTTATTTTTTGTATTAATCTTGCGTGGTCAAAAGCTTATTAGCCCATTGTTAAAGTTTGCATTTGTTCAAAGTTTTAGAATTGATAGATCCAACCCTACAAAACTTTGAGTTTCAAGCATCAATAATCAAACCTTAGAGCCTTAATAGTAGGATTATAACTTGTTAAAGAAATAAGTCTAAAAAAAACATTCTCAAGGGTGATTCTCATATTGTGATCAAACAAGTAAACAAAAAAAACCTTTATCATTATCATATTTAAAAGATTTGGAGGATAACTTTAAAAAGTTGAACTTACACATGTTATAGGTGGCAAAATGATCAAGTTAGAATTTCTTTAATATAGTTACTGATAACATATTTGTATCGATGCCTTCAAGTTATTTTTTTTCAAGTTAATTTTGTAAAAGCTTTTGTATTTATTCCCTTTGAACATGTACATCATCTTTATAAACTTTTCAAAGTGTCAAGAAAAAGTTTTCACACTTGTTTATTTTTAGGTGGCCACATAGTTTACTTTGAAATCAAACATAAGACAATAAATAGTATTATTTATTCATAAACTTGTAACGGTAACTGTGTAAATGAAGAGAGTGCGCAAAAAAAGTATTCATGACAATACCACACAAAACCAAACGGGTCCATCATTCCACGACCACTTTCTTAATTACATAAAAATAAAAAAGATAATGATATTTTGATTACTAAAATTTCACAACTTTATTTTATAACATGACGTATATCTTTTAAGTGATTTTTAAATATTAAAAATAAAAAAAATAAAAAAAATATATCACCTAAAATTATAAAAGAAAATTGTCAGAGTAATTTAAATTATTTTTCAAATAAAAATTGATGTCTTTTATTTTTGTCTTTCAGATCTCACTTCACACTCACTCTAGCAACCATCGTTGATTGTTCCTCTTCCAAAACAACCTCATCTATCTCCTTCCACCTCTAAAAAAATCTGCAGCATGAGCTCGAAAGCTTTTGCAGCACTGCTTCTTTTGGCCTTCACCAGCTCTTCAAGTAAGCATTTTGGAGTTGTTTTCATCTGTACCAAACAAAGCTTCTTTTCTTCATTATTCTCTGGCACAACATTTTTATCATTTCTAAGTACACAACAACGTTTGTTTGTTGATGTTTGTAGTTTGTAGTTTGTTTTTTGGCCTAAAGTTTTGGTGTGGAATGTGACAGGTGCTACTTGGTGCGTTTGCAAAGAGGGAAGTGATACGATTCTGCAGAAAACCTTAGACTATGCGTGTGGAGCTGGGGCTGATTGCAACCCTTTGCACCAAAATGGCCCTTGTTTTCAACCAAACACTGTTAGAGCTCACTGTAACTATGCAGTTAACAGCTATTTCCAAAAGAAGAGCCAAGCTCAAGGCTCTTGTGACTTTGCAGGAACCGCCACTGTTACTGCTTCAGATCCCAGTAAATCCTCCGCGCCACTCTTTTCTTCTTTCTTCATCACACCAATTTCATCACATCCTTCAAAATTAAGGATTTTGGTATTTTCATTGAGTTCCCATTTTACTAAAAAATTTATCTTTTCAAACCTCTAGTTGCATATTTCAATGTCTGCTTTCTCTGTTTTCTACCTTTAAAATGTAGTGATGCATATAGATTTTTATATTTTAAAGAGAGTCTGGATTTTTTTTAAACTAACGCTAATATCAGTATCTTTGGTGCTTGGGAGTTTAGAGTCTGATATCCATTCGATCAGAGTAGATAAGAAATAAGACAATTTTATAATATATATAATTACTATTTGATATGGTATTAGAATTATTGTTAGAATTTTCTTGGTTAGAAGTTCTATGATGGATTGAAGATAAAATAATTTTGTAATATATAAGTGGATATAAATCTCATCTTATAAGTGATTTTGTGGAGTTGAATTAAGTTTGAAGTTTACTTCTTAACGATCTTAACAGAGATTTATTAAGGTTATTATTCTATCCGTTATCCTCATACAGCTTTTAACACTAATAATTTGGATGGATAATACTTTAGTTGGGGTTTAGCCATATTAACAAAATTATCCTTATGTGTTTTTGTGAAAGTTCAGCTCAAATGGTCCTTCACAATTCCATTGTGTTAGCCAACTAGGTCACAATCATTGAATTAAGGATTTTAGTACTGTTATTCAGAATCTCTTTCACTTCAGAGTACTTACTTATATTCATTCAACTAGTTACCACAAAATTCTTAGATTCTCAAGGTTATCATGACAACTCAAAATTTATGTTTTTTTTTTTATGAACAGGCAGTGCAGGATGTTCCTACCCTGCAAGTTCCAGGTATGCATGTTGTTCTTCATCTTCTGTTACCTTTAACTTGGAATTTGATTCTTCAAAACCTTTAAACAACTTTACAAATCTGCTCCTTAACTAGCTCTGGTTTAGTTTTTGTTTTCTTTTGTCTAAAGTTTGGTTTAGTATACACATTTAGTAGCATAGTGGCTAGTGACTTTATATGATAGCTAACTTTACTTTTCTCATAATAATGGAGAATGAGAGCTATGCTTACATATTTATCCATTCCCCACAAAAAGGTTTTCTTTTGTGTGGAAGTGGGGAAGAGGGTGCATTATTCATTTGTTTTCTCATATGTTGATCAGTGCATAATCATGTATTTGGATTTTCAGAAACTTTCATATGAAAGGGTTCTCTGTTGTTACCTTTTTCTTCACATCAGACATTTTAATTTATATATTTTCTTCACCCCTTTGGTTTTTTTTATATATATTATTGTATAATATTAAGAAAATTATTCAATGGCAGGTTTAGTTGTGTGTTTGTGTGTGTGAAGTTTGGTTTGTTGTGGATTTATAATATATTTTACAGTGATTTTTTTTAAATATATCTTTCTTAACCAAGTTAATATTCAATAACATGGTGTTTTATGAATTAGATTTGCATACTAAGTAAATATGTGATAAAGTTCACCTAAAATATCTTATGAGAGGAGAAAAAAACCCTAATCTGTTTCAAGTTGAAAAAGCAAAATAGGTGATTTGGAAACTCGTCTTTTCTCTAAAACAAAAAAGAAAAAAAAAATCCTTATTACTTTCTCAATCAAAATGTGTGAGTGGAGGATTTCATGTATTCAAATAAAGTGGTTGTAATGATATTTAAATTGGAATAGAGGGATCATAATGTTATCATTTCATGGAAAGGATTTACCTTATTATTACTTTTCAAAAATAATAATATGTGAAAAAGACACTTCTCACTTATTTTCCTATAAATAATTATTTGATGTTTCCTTTGTGTTAAAGTCATAGTTACAATTAAATGTTTATTATTACTTTTTTTTTATGGATAATTTTTTTTAAGACTAGGACCTTCCATTCTTGTAATTGCAGAAATAACATTGCTTTTTCCTAGGCTAAGTCAAAATCTATTATTACTTTTATGTATTTTGCACTAACTGGGTGGTCCATGGTAGGCCAAAGTCTTTTCTCATTTGACTAGTCTGCATGATGATGATGCAGTTTCATTCATTGCTCATTTTTTCTGCTACCAGAGTGATTTAATACATACCCATTTTAAAATTATATATATATAATTTGATGGGTGTTAAAATATCTTAAATCAGAAAAAAAAAACATTAAATCTCATCAAGAGAACATAAAAAGAAAGATTAAAAGGTAAATTTGTCTAAATTGGTCTCTTCTATGACATTTATTTTGTCTTTTTCAGGAACCAACTAACTAGATAGATGTAATAAAAGAAAAAGAAAAAAGTGTAGGAGTTCTATGAGCATCCATAATTATTTCTCACTATTCTGAGTTGTGACTCAATAATTGTTTAGGGTAGATATTTTGATGATATAACTTTAGGAAATTTAAGTATTATTATTTAATATATTTTTTTTTATAAAAACGGTAAATCTTTTTATAATTGTTTTGCTGACAAAAATATAAATCTTATTTAATTGTTTTTTTTTACAAAAATCACAATTTTTCAGCAAAAACAGTAAATCACTAAGAATCAACATATTTTTAACATTTCTTTTAAGTTAAAACTTTTTTTATACATCTCATTATTACTAACTGCATTTTCTTTTTGATGCAAAAAGTTAAAATATTATATTTCACTATATCACGTTGTTATCATCATTGGGATAGTACTGCATCGTTGTTGTATCTTCATTTTTTAGGAGACAAAAAACTTGTTTCGAAAGAAAACTCATTCTTGTATTTTATGTTTTTGGAAAATTCATTTTGAAAAATCTGTTTTTAAATAAATAAATATATATATATATATATATATTTATTTATTTATTTATTTATTTGAAAATGATTTTTCAAAAATTTATTTTGAAAATTTTAATTTAAAATGTATTTTATGTGTTCCTAAAATTCATCCTATTCATATTCCGAAAATTTCAAAACTTTCAAAATTTACAGGGCATAATTTAAATTTGTCTTTTGGAGGGTTGAGGAAGAAAAAACATGAGGTTTTTATGATATTAGGATCATTCATGTCTTGTGTTAACTTAAAATAAGGGTGGCACATATTCTGATATTAAGTCTCTTTTTATTTGTATTAAAATATTATCTTATATACATGTGACATTAATAGTTACGTGGTTAAGATTAAGTGAATTAAATCACAGTAAAATTTTAACCCTTGAACTTGTATTACACTCTTAATTAAAAAGAGTTACACTTTAATTAATGATTACTTTAATTAATGATTATAGTTTTTAGTTTAATTACAAGTGTTCGGTTCCTATGATGAAAGGAATAAGTTGAGAGATAAAAAGAATATAAAAACATTTTACAAATAAGATAAAAATCAATTATAAAGAATTAATTGTCTTCCGAAATTTAAACCAAAATTTAATAATTTATTAGGGATATGATTTAATTTTTCCACGAAATATTCAAAGTAAAATTAAATGATAAGTCTAAACTTTTTTAACCATTTGTTAAATTAATACTTCTTTACGTTTTCTATAAAAATTCATACTCTTTGGTATTACTATAAAAATTCATTCTTAAAAGGAGAATCACACTTAAAATTGGTAAAAGTATATCAATCCATAAATTTAACCACAACGTAATATTTCACGAAAGGTAATTCAGAAAAGAAAAAAAAAAGTTTAACATTATTACAAAGAAAATATGAAATATTGACACTTTTAATAAGTAACAAAGTAGAGTAAAAGAAAAAGTGAGAGAAATACTTCAAAAGGTGATATGATATCAACATAGACAATATTAAATATTAGTTTAACTTTTTATTTATTTTAATTCTGATCCAGTATGTGTTATACGTGTGTCCCCTCGTAGTTTTATTTTTATATTTTTCTAATAACTTTACTCTTTATGCTTTATACTTTTGCAAATTAATTAAAGTGTTGATGAGATGTAAATTAATATTGTTCCACTTTTAAGTATAAATTTCCCTTATGTATTTATATTATATAGCTGGTAGTAGTTTTCCACACCAAAATTTTAGGTCATTATTATTTTAAAAACTGAACAGGCACATTCACAAGTATTTTTTGTTTTTTATACGTTAAGATTTGGATAAAATCATTATCGTGCATATTACATTTGAGATATTCGCTTTAAAATTTAAAGTTTTATCACGCTTTTACATTGGAGAATTAAAGGAGAATGACTCTGATTTTCAAATAATCTAAAACTATTAGATAAATGAGATAGCAATCCATACTTGAATTCGAAGAAGTTTTACTGTAAAAAATATATATTTCTTTAATCATCAAACCACCGTATGAATAGATATTACAATAAGACAAAAGTATATCCACTAAAATTACTCATAATTAGAGCTAAATACAATAACTAATGACAACAATAAAATAATTAATTAATAATAATAATAATAATAATAAATAATCATAATAATAACATCTTAATAACTTCAATAATAATAATTATAAGAATAATAAATAATTTTGACTGTTATTCTTTATTTCGTTTTTATTTCGTGTTGTGACTTAACGTGGATAATTATTTTTTTTAGAAAAAAGATATAGATACATTAATTAATGATTCACGTTAAAGCACATCAAAAATAAAAGATAAAAGTCAAAAAATAGAATCATAATATCATTGCACTTTTCATCGACTGAGAGCATTGGTTTCCTTTTCCTGAACAGCAATGCAGGCACAGGAACAAACAGTGGGACAACCACAGTTTCGTCTGGCACCTCTTCTTCCCCTCCGTTCAGTTCCACACCAGGAGTGTTGGGAGGGATCGGCAGTGGCAGCAACACAGATGACAGTCACGGTGACCTTATCAACACTACTTTCTTCATTTCTTTCTTTTCAGGTTTCATCATTATTATGTCGTGGTGGTGCTGAAAACTCTCTTCTTCTGTGTGCATGATGGAGCAACTGATGCTGTATTTTACTGTGTATGTGGGTCTGTTAATTCTCTTCTTCTAGGTCTTCAATTAGAGGCATTAGTTTTTGGTTTACTATTTTTCTCTTAACATTTACTTCCATGAAAGAAAGGAAGGGCTTTTGGTTCTTTCCAACTATTTCCAAGTAGTGCTGAGGTCTTCGGGATTTTTTCATGCACCCCATGTTTCTTTCTGCACCTCCGTAGTCTTATTGATAGTTACTCTTGTTAAAAAATTTGCACTTTTATGTTGATTTCCAAATTCACGTTACGGATTACGGATTAATGGTATAAACACCGGCGTGATATTATATTAGTAGATGATGACATTATAATGTTATTAAGTTAATATATAAAATAAAATTATATTTATTAAAAATATAGTGAAATATTTCAAAGAAGGTGAAAGAATAACTATTGATAAATAGGAAAAAAAGAAAAAGCAGAGATAGAGCGTTTTATAAAAAACTTCTAAAACAACTGTCAATTTTCAAAAGTTTAAGAAATAATTATATTTTAAAGGATAAAACTGAAATTTTGAAATGTAGACACAAAAGAAGAAATCTTCTTTATGTCTTGTTATAGATATAGTTTGAAATGTAAATTTGTATTATGAATCGTACAATTTTTTACTATGATATATTTTTTTTGTTTTTGAAAAATAAAATAAAATCTCTTCAACTCTAATAATTTATAGTTTGTCGTAATTGTTGTAATCTTGTAATACTTTTGTCAGGTGTAACTTCTGTAGAATAAAAAATAGCAATTGGAAGTGATACCTAATTAAAAGAAGGGTCTAGAATCTATGTTATTTGTGAAGAAATTGATTGGGGTGGAGTGAGTAATTGCCAAAGAGTTAGCTTCTTTGATAACTAGCCAGAACTCTTGTATAACTTTAAATGAATTGAATGCTTAGAGATTTAAAAAAAAAAAAGAAAAAAAACTTCTAAGAGTGTGATAGTGTTTTTTATTAATTCAAGCGATGATTCTTTCTCTCAATTATATTTTACATATATTTTCTTATCATATCTCCTTCTTTTTCTTTTGTTTACATTACTTTTCTACTAGTTTTGTTGCAAATTATGTTTCATGGAATCAATGTCTCAAGCTTGATGAAAAATTAGTTTTTTACCAAAATTGAGTTCTCCTTTCTAAACTTCTACTTCATGCTACTACAAAATTGATTTATTCCTGTTAGGGATGGCAATAGTCCGCATGTGCACAAAAATAACGTGGGACAAGTCAAAAATAACGTCGGTCGAAGTCTGCAGTCTGCGTGAGCTAACCTGCAAGCTCATATATTTGTGTATATCAGTTACTTTTTATTTAAATTCTTGTACTAATGTTTTAAATTTTTGTATGACTGAAAAAGACAACTACTTTTTTCCGATTACTTGTGTATATCAGTTACTTTTTTTCTAAACTCTTGTATTAATGTTCTAAATTCTTGTACGACTAAACAAGAAAATTATTATGTATTTTTTAATATGCTTAAATTTGAAAATACATATTGTATGTCAAAGTACGAATATAAATATGATGGAAATGTTGAATTATCAATTTATTATCCAACTTCCCAAAATCTTTGTTTAATAATTTTGTGAACTTCTTAAAGTTTTCCAATTTTTTGAACATTAGAATTTTTATCATAAGAATTTAAAAAAAAAAAAACAAGTTAGCTTGTGGACCCGCACTTATGCGAGGCGGACCAGACTTTTCACCGTGCATTGAAAATGCGAGACGGAACGAACTGAATCGCATTGCCACCCGTACCCCTAATTCTTGTTGATTCAAAGCACTCTTACCTAAGAATTTCATATATCGTTTGGAAGGTGTCGATTAGTGGAACATCCCACTTTCATATATAGTGTTTTTGGAGTTTCATCAATATTTCGTTAACTTTAATCTTTCCTAAACTTCTTCTAACTAACTTAAGATGTAAAAACATTCGTTTTAGGTCTTCCAATTTTTTTTTTCAGTATTAATATTCTTCTTTTAAATTAATTGTAAAATCATGTTTAAGAAAAAAGGTCAAGATTTTTTTTTACTATTAATATACATTTATTAAATAAATTATAAAATTATGTTTAAGATAAAAAATGTCTAAAAAGAATTTGTAGTAATATACTTTTATTAAATTAATTATGAGTTTATATTTGAGAATAAACTTTAATTAAATTATTATTAATGTCTATTGATTTTTATTGGTATTAAAAAAGATATTTAATGAATTATTTTTTCAATAAATTATAATTTCTTTTAGGAAAAAGATAATGATTAATTATCTTTATTATCCTATAATCAAATTTGATTATATTTTCTTCTTTTTTATCTTTCCGTGACTTTAATTTTGATTCTATTTTTTTCTTTTGTTATCTTTGTGACTTTAATTTTAATTATATTTTATTTCTTTCATCCCTTTGTGTCTTCAATTTTGATTATATTTTCTTCTTTTGTTCTTATATGACTTCAATTTTAATTCTTAATTCTATTTTGCTTATTTTATCTTTACATGACTTTAATTTTAATTTCATTTTATTTTTTTACCCATCTATCAATTTTGATCCACTTATTTCACTTCTTGGCTCTTATTGCTTTCTCTTGTTCTAGAGTTCTTCTTTTAAGGATTTTGACATATTTCATTTATTGAATCTCACACTGCTTATTTGTACCAATATTTTTATTCTCATATATGAATATATGATTAGTATGTTTTTCTTTCTATTTGTGTTAATGTTGTTTTTATTCTATTTATTGAACTTTATTGGGACTATAATGTTTTTTCTTTTTATCTGAATTTGTTTAGGGATTAGGATTTAGGGTTCTAGCTAGGAAAAATAATAATTTTTTTATTGTTTTTATTAATGATTAATCTCAAAATGAACTTTGCAGGTTTATGAAAAAATTGAAACTTGAGAAAGAGACTTATACTTTAAGATACTACAAATCTCTAATGGAGATCGAGTTTACTTTCTTGTGACAACACGAACCATGTTTTATTGTTTTAACTTATTATTTTTATATTCTTATTTTTTAGTAATATTTTATACATTATAATTCGTTTTTTATTTTATATAAAAATATATAGATATGTCAACTAAAAATTTTAAATCATACTATTAAAAAGTGTAAAAGAAGAGAAAAGCTGAAGCTTTAATTGCATCATAAAAAAAGCGAAGATTGATGGAAAAGAAAAATGAATTAAAAAAATACAAGTGTGTGTGAATTTTGAATGAACAAGATAATACCAATATAGATATAGGTAAACACAATAATAGAGAAATAAAAATAGTTAGTGATCAAATAAACAGATAAGAAAAATGAAAAAAAAAAATTACAAGTAAGTGTTCTACTATTTGAATGAACAAGATAATAATAATATAATAAAGATAGAGGTGAAAACAATAACAAGAAGAGAAGTAGTCACTAATGATGATAAGTGTGATACTCACACTCATAAACTCATGATAAAAAATAAAAAATATATAAAAAAACTAAAGAAATTTACCTTATTATTTACTGAAAAAAAATATTAAATAAAATTAATTTCGAATAATTTAATAAATAATTTTATATAAAAAAACAAAGAAAATAAATTTTAAATAAAAAACCATATTTTTAAGGATACAAATAAATAGGATAAAAAGTGAGTATAAATTTCTTCAACTACAGGAAAAAAAGAGTTGATATATGAATACAAATAAATTAGACAATAACTAATTAGTTAGTCCCGTAATATTAAATATGTTGTCTACTCTTTCAATAATTTTTCTTAACCAAATATATATTAACTTTGTTGACAGCAAATGAACAAGAAACGAGGTATCGATATATTTAAAACATTTAAAACAATCAACACTCCCTATGCAGCAAAGAAAAAACAAGACAACCTTTTTTTTGGCCAATGCAAATCCATGCAATACTGTATTCACATTTATCAAAGCAAAAAGTAAAATGCAGAGCTGCAGAAAATTTCTATAACTGACTAATAATAATACATGCATTACTGCAAAGTTAAAGAAAAATAAATATAAATGAAGATAAGTTTGAATTTAAAGAAAAAAAGATTGCAAGCATGCATTACTAGACACTTAAAAATTCAGGTAAGTTTGAAATTTAAAATTTTTAGGCATTTAAGTAAATTTGTTTTATTATTATTATTATTATTATTATTATTATTATTATTTTTATTTTTATTATTATTGTTAACGAAGACGCGTCTGTATTTTTTAATTTTTAAAAAAATTTAAATTTAAATTAATAATAAATATATAATTAATTTTTAAAATAATTATTAAATATAAAATTAAAAAAAAATTTATGTACAATTTTTTTTTTTAAAATAATAATTTAAGACATTTTTTTTAAATAATTAATTTTTAAAATAAATAAAAATAAAAATGATATTATGAAATATGAATATTAAAATAGAAATTTCTTTATATATTGTTATAGATTAATTTTACTATTTATTATTATAATGATTATTATTATTATTTATAATATTATTATTATTATTTGTCTATAAGATTTAATAATAATAATTATTATTATTATTATTATTATTACTTTTTTTAATAATTTTAATTCTACAATTTAAACTAATAATTTATTATTATTATAAAGATTATAATTATTATTGTTACTTTTATGTTTTCATTTACAAATGAAAACAGAAGGGTTAAGAGGGTCTGGCTAACGAAACACTTATTCAAATTATTTTCAATTTGTGTATTTAATAAATTCTAAAATTTTAGTTTAAGTTTTACGACAAGTACTTTTTTATTTTCATCTTTATTTCAATATTACTTTGTTAGTTGGTATTTGACATATTATTACCTTTTTTTTATTAAATTTTCAACTTGATTTTTTATTAATTAATATATATTTTATTATTAGAAAAAAATAAAATATTACTCTTCAATAATTTACCTGATATACTGTTGTTTCAAATTAATAAAAAAGTAAATATGTTATTATATGTATATGTTATACATACAAAAAGAGAAAAGAAATATATATTTAATTTTTTAATAATTTATAGTATAACAAGTATTTTAAATCTTTTTTATTATTAACAAAAAAAAACTACCGTTAACAAAAATGGTCTTGCAATCATATGTAAAATTTAAGAACAAAAACGTTAAAACTTATATTATGATATGTCTTTTATTTCTCGTCTATTCAAAATAAAAGATAAGAATCTTTAGGTCTCTTAAAAATCTCTCTTTCTAAACAACTTCAGTTTCCTCAAACTAAAATTATTCTCAAATCTATCTTTACAAATACTACATCGTTTAAAACAAACACACCCTTAGTTTCATTCCATCGTGTTCACAATTTTTTATCTTTTTGATGAACACTCTTCTTATGCCTGTCTCGTAACTTTTTTTATCAAAAGTATATTTTCAATTCATTCCAAGTACATCGTCTTTATAACAAAAGTATGCAAAACTTTCTAAATTCCACATAAATTGCCACTAGTAGTCTTTAATATCATTATTTGTGACTACGAGAACTCAAATGATTCACCTTTTTTCTACTCTTTTATATTTTTACAGAATTTAGATTTTTTATTGATTTTTTTTATGTCCTCATTATTTGTGACTAGTAGATTTTTTTTTATATTATTTTTTTTTTTTTTTAAATTAAATTTTTTTATTTTTTTAAATTTTTTTTTATTTTTTTTTGTTATATTTTTTTTTTTTTTTATTTATTTTATAGTTTTTTTTTTTTTTTTTTTTTTT
>Ga0214542_1002304_pt1 | contig 39546 bp, 34 predicted proteins | sample CNSS1metaG_FD_160096 | JGI IMG/M metagenome (GOLD analysis project Ga0214542, IMG submission 160096) | Root nodule microbial communities from cowpea collected in UCLA plant growth center, Los Angeles, California, USA - CNSS1 | ecosystem: Host-associated > Plants > Roots > Nodule | place: USA... | reverse complement strand
TAAATATAAAATATATATAAAAAATATATAGATATATATATATATATATATATATATATATATATATATATATATATATATATATATATATATATATATATATATATATATATATATAAATTTATTGTGATATTTGATGTAGGTTATTTTTTTGGGTCATCGGCCCAATTACATAGCAGTGCAAAAACAAAATGGGGTGAAGTTATGTTCCCGCCAAAAGGGAAAACAACAGAAATAAAATAAAAGATGAAAAGAATAACAGGATTGCTTGTTCTCTAAAGGCACACGAAAATGGTAGATGAAGAAGGAGCGCCAAAATTCCCAGGTTTTCCTTTCGAACCCTATTCGATTCAGACTGATTTCATGAACAGCTTGTATCAATCTCTCAATCAGGGAGGCGTGTCTATGTTGGAAAGCCCAACTGGTGAGTGGTGGCTAACTTGTATTTCTTCAATTTTCGTGTCGCAATTGAAATTAAGGTTGCTTCATTGGATTCGGTTAAATTAGCTTTTGTCAAGCTAAAATGCGTGTTTGATTGTACATTATGTTTGTTGGAGCAGGGACAGGGAAGACCATGAGTGTGATTTGCAGTGCCTTGCAATGGGTGCTTGATAAGAGACTACAACAGGAAGCAGTTTGTGATGAGAATCCGGGGAATGGCGGTGGTGGCGGAGTTGGTTCAGATGACGAACCTGATTGGATGAGGGACTTTGTCGTCAACAAAGTCGAGAATAATAAGAAGGAAGAAAAGTACGGGTCTGTATGGGGAAAACCTCATAATAGTAAAAAGAGGACGGAAATTCGTAAGGATTTTAGGGTTATGGGTGCTGGAGAGGAGAAGGGGTGTGAGAGTCCGCAAAAGAAAATTGATCCTGTGGATTTTCTTGATAAGGATTTTTTATTGGAAGAATATGAGAGTGAAGATGAGAGAGGGCCAGGGAGTATGATGTCCAAGAGGAAGACTGTTAACACCTCCTTTAGTTCCTCTACTGAAGACGAGTCTAGCGAAGAGGAAGAAGAAGAGAAGAAGTTGAAGGTTTATTTCTGTAGTAGAACTCATTCACAGCTTTCGCAGTTCATAAAGGAGTTGCGGAGGACGGTATTCGCTAAAGAGATGAAGGTTGTGAGTTTAGGGTCTAGGAAAAATCTTTGCATTAATGAAGGTTTTGAGATTGCTTCACTGTGATACTCCTTTTTGTTCTCCTTTCTATTTCAATTCTTGAAGCGCAAGTAGCTGCAGATGGTCTTATATTTTACCTATGATTTGTTGCGTGCTTTGCAGAGGTAGTTGCACTTGGAAACTCTACACGAATTAATGAGCGATGCTTGGAACTTCAGAAGAAAAAGAAAAATGATGCTACAAAAGTTAAGGTGTGCAGTTTTTAGAAATGACAAACTTAATGTTGAGCTGATAAGTATATATCTTGGTATTCACTACTTAGTGCTAGTAGAATCTTTTGAAATTGAGTAAAGAAAGCAGGAGTGTAGACACTAATATCTTTTGAACCATGGTGGATCTGACTTGCAGAACTTAAAAGTAGGTTCAGGGATACGCAGAACAAAGGCCACCTCTGGCTGCCCAATGCTTAGAAAACACAGAGTTCAACAAGATTTTAGAAATGAGGTATTTCAACAAAGACCCTTGGATATTGAAGATCTTGCAAATCTCGGAAGAACTATGGGAACTTGTCCGTATTATGGCTCTAGAAGCATGGTTCGAAGAGCTGATCTTGTTGTCCTACCATATCAATCTCTTCTGTCAAAATCATCTCGTGATGCCCTCGGCCTGAATTTGAAATCCAATATTGTTATAATAGACGAGGCTCATAATTTAGCTGATTCACTCATCAACATGTATGACTCCAAAATTACTTTATCACAGGTATGATTGTCATTTCTATCTTAACCTTGATTGAAATTTTGCCAGTGTCTTTTAAAATCTGGTCTAGAGTTGCAATGAGCTTTTGTATAGGCATTTTTGGGTCCCTTTTGCCACAAGTTGATACTATCTACTATAGTTTACCCTGAGAACTCTGTCAGCATTGCCTTCCCAATCATCTTAGCAAAGTCAATATTTTATTTTAGGTGATTGGTCTGGAAAGCCTACGAAACCAAGGGAAATTAATGATTATGGATCAGCGATTTGCAATTACAGTTGCTTTAGTTGCAAACATTAGACATCATACAAGTTGTATTTTGTTTACACCCATACTTGGGATGTTTAATTTTTCAGCAACTATTATATGATTTTCCTCTACTTTTTACAGCTGGAGACTGTGCACAACCATTTGGAACGGTACTTTCTGAGGTTCCGGAGTCTTTTGGGACCAACTAATAGGAGATACATTCAAACTGTCATGGTCCTCACACAAGCTTTTCTCCGAGTACTACTTGATGATAAAGATGGAAATCTTATAGATTCCTGCTGTGATGTAGATCAAGCTTCTGAAAAAAGTAGCTCTGATTTTACTATGGCCATCAATGATTTTTTATTTGAACAAAATATAGACAATATCAACTTGGTCAAATTGTTGAAATATATTAAGGAAAGTAATGTCATGCACAAGGTAAGTCTTGGCACGTAACATATACTTTTTCTTTAGAGTGAATGCCACACTATGCTTCTGAATGTTCTGTTGCCGGTTTGATATGAAAGTTTTCTTGATTTTCCAGGTTAGTGGTTATGGAGAAAAGTTTGCTGCCATGGCGACACAACATAAGATCGAGCAACATGCCGAGGAGGGAAGTTGTGTATCTGCTTTCCAGGCCTTGGCTAACATGTTACTTTCACTGACAAACAATGATGGTGATGGAAGGATAATAATTTCTAGGTTCAGGTTAACGAGCCTCAAGAAGCGTGGAGGATATCTGAAGTATGTTATGCTCAGTGGAGAAAAGATTTTTTCTGAGGTTTGCCTGATACTGCTGTCTTAATTAGAAATTATTCTGTAGCTGTAAGTTTCTCTTCCAAACAGATGGATGAAGAAGAAAATAACTAGGAAACTTTCTCTAGATTGTAGATGAAGCACATGCCGTTGTATTAGTAGGGGGAACACTTCAACCTATAGAAGAGACTAGGGAGAGACTCTTTCCATGGTTACCACCAAACCAATTGCATTTCTTTTCATGTGGGCATATTGTTCCTCCAGATAGCATTATGCCAATAGCTCTTGCACGGGGGCCTACTGGACGCACCTTTGATTTTAGCTTCGGCTCCAGGAGCTCACCAGACATGGTGAGTAGGTCGTTGTTCCATCCATCATTTTTCAGTTTAATTTAATGAAATGAAATATTAATTGTGGAAAATGACTGATTGTGCTGCATCTTGTGCTTTATAGATGCGAGAACTGGGTCTTTTGCTGTGTAATCTGGTTACGGTGGTTCCGGAAGGAATTGTTGTCTTCTTCCCATCTTTTGATTATGAGAATAAAGTCTACGAGCATTGGGAATCATCTGGCATCCTTGAAAGGATTACAAAGAGGAAGCGTGTCTTTAGGGAGCCAAGAAATAACATGGATGTTGAATCCGTTCTCAAGGAATATAAAGATACCATTTATACATTATCGGGCATGAATTCAGAAGTAAACCAAGCATCTTATAGTGGTGCAATACTCCTTGCTGTTGTTGGTGCGAAGTTATCCGAAGGGATCAACTTAAGTGATGGGATGGGCCGATGTGTAGTCATGGTTGGACTACCCTATGCTAGCCCATCTGATATAGAGTTGTTGGAGAGGATAAAGCACATTGATCGTTTTCAAAATTTAAAGCTTGAAAATTCTAGCGTTTCTACAAGTTATGATCTATACAGTGGACATGCTGAAGGTGGTTTTGCCATCTTAAGAAGTTGCACTCACAGAGGAAAAGAATACTATGAAAATCTCTGCATGAAAGCTGTAAATCAATCAATAGGTGCGTACTTTCAACTTAAAACCTCCCTAAAGGATATTTCTGTGGGGTGTTTATCCATACTAGGTTGAGCATTGTTTTGGTAGAAACCACTTTTTATAGGATCTATTTGGTTTAAATTATTTATTTAAAAATTAAGATTGGATTCTCAAGGCTCAAGATGTGTCAGTTAATTTGTTGGCTAAATTGCATGCTTAGTTTCCCATATGTCGTGTGATTTTTGTTTCTCGGTTCCAATCGCATCAATTGAGGATTTTTTAGTTTTTTTTCATTTAAAAGGATTTTCCTCTACTTGGATTGCATCTAATTATTTGTGTGTATTTGCGTATGATTAAAGACAATTCTTTTGTTGGTCTTTGTAGTCATATAAACAATAATTTACCACAAGAATCCTCAACACGACAATTAAGTCAATGCCGTCAAAATATATATTTTTTGGGTACTTTAGTTTAGATGTGAATTTTTAGCTGATGCATGTCTATTTACTCATTGTCATGCCTAATTTCTTGTTCGTGGTTAATTTTTGTAAATATTTGATGCAATCCATGGAGGGGCGTAATTGTAAATGGCAGAAATCTTAAGAGATCTAATCGTCACGATCAGAACCCGAGGCAAAAGTCGTACAATTACAATAGGAAGGGAGTAAAATTAATTAAGACTATTTTTTAATTAAATGAAGAAATCCAGGTTCTACGTATCAGGGGATTTTCTATCGTGCAATCTGTACCTGCAAATTGTGCACATCTTAATGGGTTCTCTCCTAATCTTTCATGACATGATAAATATGTTTATTTCAGGTAGAGCTATCCGTCACATCAATGACTATGCAGCAATTTTGTTGGTTGATACAAGATACACATCTGATTCCTCAAAACGGAGTTTGGCTCACCCAGTCACCAAGCTCCCGCAGTGGATAAAAGATCGTCTTGTTTCTTCTGTTAGCTATGGTGAGGTACATAAATCCTTGCATCAGTTTTTCAAACTCAAAAAAACATGCTGCCAATAGTCCCCTTAGCCGATCCTGTTAGCAAACTATAAATAGTTCACCATAAAATGAATATCCAACATTATTTACACTTAGTAGAAGCATTGGATCTTAGGAGTGTGCTTAATATCCGTTGTTTTAAAATAGCAGTGGTTAGTGTGGTAGGGACTAATGAACCCTATCTGATCCTATTATGGCTGGAACCAATTAATAGCATATTGTGACCAAGAAAAGAATGAGAGTAAACACGTCGGATTTCCTATTCAATGTGAGAGATTTGATGTCTGCTGCATACTTTCTTTAGGCTTTCACGCCGACAGTGAAGTTAAGGGCTAGTACCCTTGTTTACATGGCCCCTAGAAGAGTTTTCTTGGATCTGCATCACGGAAAAAGAGAGAGAATGAAGAAAAGAGATGAAAGTTATAAAGGGTAAAATATGCAATCATTGAAAGAAAAAACATAAATATAAAGAAAATTTTCTTTGCATATTATAGTTATATAATCGCCTATGTCTTGCACATGATTCATTATATTATAATACATAATGAAATATGTTTTAGTATAATTGATTATACATTACTACATAATGAATTTGCTGCATTGATTGTGTTTTATTGCACAAGTACTTGGATATTATTATGTAATTGAGTATGTTTTTACATATATAACTTCTATATTAAGAATACTTCAATAAAACATTTCTATTTTCATTTATTGTAATAGAATATATAATTAATGTATTATTATTAAAGTATTTCTTTGTCACATCTATTAATAACTTTTTACACAAATTTGTTTATTTTCTAGAATAATTTAGTTACATATTAATATATTTGAGTAATGTTTTAAAAAGTAAAATTTTACTGATTACTTTAATACTTTTTACTATAATATAATATAATTGTAAGTATTTAATTGTTATCTATCTTTATATATTTTGAATTATTTCTTATGTTATAATAAAAGTTAAATATTTGTATTAGTTAATCGATTTTTTTTAATCTAATATATATAATTTTCTGTGATGTTGATAATAGAAAGTTATTTATCTTGTGTTTTTTATTTTGCGTTTCAGAATTTCGAACTTCTGTATTCCTTAGTTCTCTCTCTTTCCATCTTCTGCAGCAACAACTTTTACTCTTTCCCTTTCTTTCATTCCACTTTCCATCAATTTCTTTAAATACTCACTTTTATAAAGGATAAAATAGTCATTTTAAAAAACTTATGGGGGTGCATAAAGTAATTATACGTTGGTCACTATTTAATCATTATGCAGAGGTCACGAGTATAGCCTGTTTTTAAGCTTCGAAAGTAATGTGAGTTGCTTTATTCACAGGGCACACAACATTTTAAGAAAACAACGTGTGTATATATATATATATATATATATATATATATATATATATATATATATATATATATATATATATATATATGTCAATTGCAAGCGTTGTTGGTTTAATTTTATAATTGTGTAGAGAGGTGGGTGAAAGAATTAAAACACTGGCAAGTGCCTATAGTGGCCCCAATGCAGCAAACGGAATGCATTCTTCGCATTATACATTGGGGACCATCACCCTTTTCTTACAGAATTACAAGGTTTTTCTGACCTAGACATACATGATAATTTGGGAAATTATGGACCAATTAAGTGCATAAGATTTTGATCCTTATATCACTTGTTTTTTATTCATTAACAAATGGTAAATTTATTTACAAATACTCCAACCTTGTTTAGAAATATAAATATGAGATCAAGCGTTTGTACCGAGATGAGAAAGTTAATGATATATAAGAAAAATAAAACTTTTTAAGTCTTAAGGTTGATGTCACGTTTTTTTTATGTGAGTAACTCTTACTCTAGAGGTAATAATTTTTCTCGATAATATATCAGCAAAATAATTTCAACAAATCTTTGGAGCTAAATTGGACTTTGTACTTGCACATGCAGAGATTATGTTAGGAGTTAGGTACAAGGAGAAGATAATTAATATATAGTTCGGATAGTGGTTAGTGAGTATCAGACAAATAAATATGAGGTCAATGTAGGGGAACAGACATACTGTCAAGTATCAGAATTGTGTTTTGTTATTTATGGAAGGGTTAAATACAATTTGAGTTAAATTTGGATTTGAAACAGATAGTCGTTCTAGTTTAAATTTTAATACATTTTAATTTTTGTATTTTAAAAATAAATTGATATAGTCCTTTTTTAATTTGTGTTAATATCTTTTACGTATCAAATATATTTTAAATTAATATTAAAACTGTTTATATTTTTTGATACAGTTTAACTCAAATCTCAGTGCAAAAGATTAATATTATTAAATTAAAAGAATTATATTCAATACTTTTACTTCTAGAACTCAAAATATATCATACTTCTAGACATCAACAAATTTTAATATCTAATTTAATTACTAAAAACATATTTAATTACGAAACATACATGAATCTGGAAAATAATTGTCTCTCCTATTTTCTGTTCTTTAACAATCAGGAAATACAATAATTACTAACAGAATATTTTCATTCTTCCACCTTCTAATCCAGTTCCCAACAAATTGACTCCTAACAGATTCTGTTTCTGGGATGATGCTGCGCATGTGTCCCATTAATTATCCTCAGTAACACATACCGAATTTTCTGTTAAAAGCAATGTCTGAATCCACTATTGAAGGGCATTAATTTTTTTACTGTAGTACCATAAAGTTAAAGTCAAGCTGCATGACAAAGCATGCAATGCATACAGACCTCTGAAAAACTCAGTTCAGAACTACCTTTAAGCCAAGAGAAGTAATTTCTGATCTTTTTTCATATGACCAATTTACCATATACCAGAGAATGAAGGGGTTTGAAAGGGACAAAGAACATGAGATGCCGTAGACAAAAGGGTAGAGTTTAAAGCTAGCGAGAGGAAACACATTGGTTTTGTTTTTTAAGTGACCTTAGTAACAAGCCAGTTACCAACCGCACTTTTTCTTTGTTTGAAATTCTGAATGTGGACAAAATTAGAGAACCCTTAATAACCATGACTGCCCTTGAAGATCGAGAGAAAGAGAAAGCCACTTCATTTCACTTTCACAGTAGAACCCCAAATGCAGCTAAGACAAACCTTTCGCAAGACCAAGGTCTTTTTCCACAAAAGCTTCCGAAATTTCTTGTCTTTCTTCTTTGAAGAGTACCGAAAGATTCCCAGATCTTTTTCCTTCAATCAATTCCTTTGTAGAGCTGGCAATGCAAGAACTCGCACAAGCGACCAGTTTTACAATGAGTTTTATGATCTGCTGCAGACTGATCTCAACAGAATAAACATGTATGGTAACAACAACAGGCACGATTCAGCAATGGGAGCTGCTTCATGCAGTGAAAGCTCCGTTTGTTTTTCCAAGCAAAGACTGCAAACGAGCAAGAACGAGGAGAGAGCACAAGAGAAGAAGAAGAAGAAAGGAAGCTCACACCCCAGAAAAAAAGAGGACTTCAATTCAGAAAACATGAACAAGAAAGTTCATGCTTTAGCACAAAAGATGAAGGCAATGGATATGGTGGATGCGGGTGATCTAGAACGTGTGCTAGACATAGAAGAAGCACTGCACTACTATTCTCGACTTAAGAGCCCTGTCTATGTAGATATTGTGGACAATTTTTTCATGAGCATTCAATCAGAGTTATCTGCTTCGCAGCCATGTGCCAGCAGCATCAAACCCTCCAAGGAAAGGCTTGGTCCAATCCAGTTCAGATAAGGTTTCCAATCAGCAACATTGCAAACATTTAACAGTTTATAGGGAATTAAAGAGTTTAGTTTAACTCACACTATTCCCAGGTTTCTTTTCTTTCAGGGTACTATCTGGTTATTGCTCAATAATCCACATTGTCCTTGCATAATAGTGATTTCTTACAGCAGAGGAATCTAACTTTCTTGCTTGCAAATTGTCCCATTTCTCAGGCGTACTTGGATCCTGAGAACTTTGTGCTTTTAGTTATCTGTGCCAGAAAAGACAACATATTTTTAGCTTTCCTGCCATTCCAGACTTACAATGGGCAATGACAGTGTAACGTATAGTGTTGAAAATTGTATTAATATATACCTGATCTGTAGCCAATTCTTATCCGATTCAGAGGAGCAAAATTTTCTTCTACGTACGTGTATTTTTTACAATGAACTTGTATGTATAAATCAAACTCCATGGTGTCAATTCAATACACAGATTTAACATCTGTGTCTCATCTTTCTTTTCCCTCTTCCAACACGGTATAACAGCTTGGTCGTTGTTTGAGACCATGTAGATGAACATGGGCATGGGATCCTGGAGAAATAAATTATTGACATTTGGCATTCATTTTAGTAATAGCTCTTGGATAGAGCAAGATAAAGAAGCAATTTCATCGTCTGTGGCTTTACCAATGCCCTAAACGTGTGATGGTAGTCAATTGTATGGTATTGACGATACCCTTTTGCAACCAGACTTTCTTTTTGTGGGTTGTATCCGAACAAGAATCTGTTCCTTGAGTCTTTGATATTTGGTTGTAGGGGTACATGTATACACTTATAGTCTGTTATTAAGCTGATCATGTAAAGTGTAGTGAACTAACAAACGATAACTTAGGGTAATAAACGATCTAAGTTAATTTAATAACAATATCGTAAAACTTGTTAAATGTAGAAGACCAGATTCAAATAAAAATATAAGATAAAATGTAACTAGCTAATTACTTCACAATCGCACCGTAGCACGACCAGCAATCACTTGCCTCCATCCACCATTCAACACCCAACGGGATTCCACAGCGGCGACGCGCAGTTCCTTTCTTCATGATTCAAAGTATTAACTTAGAAATATTTTCACTTTTTAGTTCTGATTCTATTAGTAGCCACCAACAAGTTCTTTTCTCTGTAGTTTGCCACCCAGAATCATTTTCAGCAATGATGTTTAAACTGCCGCCAACCTGGTTTATGGTGTTCGGTTGACTGCGCTGATGAGGCTTCACGCCCTGAGACCTCGGACGAAGAAAGTTGGAACAGAGAAAGAAAGAGAAGGGCCAAAAAGATTTAATGCAGACGAAGGTGCGGTTTAATTAATTTAAATGAAATACATGAATGTAAGAGTGTACAATGTTGGCTCACCATCAACCATATCCCTTATCCGCAATAAGTATATGCAAAGAACATTCTCCAAAGACAATATTAGCACCTCCTAATATTAATTAAATATTTTAATGTTTTTCTATTACATACGAAAAAAAATTGCCGTTATTCAAGAAAAGAAAAACTTTTAGTATTATAAGTTTTAAACTTTTAAAATAGAACGGTTGAACATTCATGATGGTTAGTGTAAAAATATTTATACTATTATCTGGAAGTCTAGATATATATATATATCTTTTCTTAAGAAAATGACTGTAATGTTTTTACAAAAAATAATAAAATTACCATACATGTCAATTGGTGATTAGATGGCAAGGTTGTCAAGAACTATTTTCTAAAGAAAGTTAACAAAGTAATAAAAAAATACAAGGGTGGCGTTGGATTTAAATTTGTAATTTATATCAATTATTTATAATCTTAACTTCCAAACAAGGGAGATGAATGCACCACTCCCTCATTAAAACTCCCAAACAATTTAGGATTTAAAAAAGTAGAAAAAAAAAAAAACCCTTTTCACGACATCCTATTCCAAACTCTTCCCCATCACTACGAATAACTCGACTCCCATCCACTTAACCCCAGGAGTCTGATTTAAATTAGTAACCAGCAGATGAAGCCAGAACGCTATGCTCCTTTAAACGTTTCTGGAAATGAGTTAAACGAGTTTGTAACTGCATGATGCCAGCTGCCTTCTGAGACAGAATGGCATTTAGTTTTGCTATATAATCATCCAGCTGATTACCTGGTTTGTCTGCTTCAACCAAGAGGTTCATTTCCTGCATATGTAAAGCATATATTAATATGAAGCTACAACCTACACTGATAGTCACAACTCACAAGTTTCGAAGATTTTAAAAATGGCACAGTTGCGTAATGCGCATAAAATTTATAAAAACAATAAAATGTCAAAAGGAAAAACAGAGTCAATTTAATTACCTCTCTAACAATATTCATAGTCTCCTCTACTTGTTTCCGGTGAGCATTTACAAGGTCTTCTTCTTCCTGAAATCATGGTATATGCATTTACTCTAGGTTTTGCAAATATGAAAAGTCGTTTCCAGAATAGTATAATTTACCTGTAAGAGGGCATTCAAATCATCATCAGACTGTACTGCTTTAGGTTCAACTTTTGGGATGTCCTTCCATTTAATCTGGCCATTGGGGGGTTTCTTAAATCTGTCATCTGTTACACCATATGGCTCTATCTTTCCATTTTTCTTCCATGATGGTTTCACCTGTTCATAGTAATCTTCAGGAGGACTAAATTCATCCCCGTCTTTTTCTTCAGGCCATGTATCAGTTGTGCGATCCTCATACGTATATGTATTAACAGAAGACAAGGGAATAGAAATTGAATCTTTAACGTTGAAATTTGAAGATAAAACGTCCTTCTTAGAGTTGTTCCCTTTCGATAAGCTTTTTACCCTGAATTTTCATATATTTTGTGACAGTCAAATCAAAAAGCTTTCATTTGGAACATAACAGTGATTGCACAATGAATGAATGGTTTGCAGGGAAGTGGAAAATCAACGACATAAAATTATTGTTTGTTTGGTTGAAATGTCGTTGTTACCTGTCAGCATATCTTAATGTATTCAGAGTATGTTCACATGAACCGGAACTTGGTGATATGCAAGATATCATAACAGTGCGGGAATCACCAACAAACGAATCCCTTAGAACTTCAGTCAATTTACTGCCTCTGAATGGGATGTGTCCTTGGTCATTATCTAATGCTCTGATGCATTCCTTTAAGGCGAGCAAGCTCTTATTGATCTCAGCACCTTCTATTCTGCATTCCATATATTTTGGAACACCCGACCAAACAGACAAATTCATTAAGGCTGAGAAAAGAAAATCTAAGATATCATTAATATAGTTTGTCTTCAACAATATCACTTTAGCTACTCCGTGAGACATACCTTGTCTGTTTGTCATTATCTGTGGTATCTGCTCCACGTTCACTTCCAGCAAGATCTATGAAGGAGAGCTTCCCAACAACACGGGGAGGCTTGGATACATTTCCATCAACGGATCTCTTGATAGCAAGCTGAAGAATTGCATGTGACCGTGAAGACTCCTCGTTTGCACCTGTGGTGCCAGTACTTCTCGTGGCATTTCCTTGCTCAATCAGTTCCTTGATGGTCTCCACATCCGATACTTGGTACTCTTGCAAACCAACAATGCAAACTTGTTGCTTACCATCCTCCCTCATGCACAGTTTTCTGCAGAAGAACAATATTATTGGGATTGAAGATCCGAGCAAAGCTTGAAATTATTTGATTTGATGCTCCCAACAACTTGGATTTGATGATTGTAGCGATGAAGTGTTGATCTTGGAATTGAAATTGTTAGAATTGTAACTTTAGTGTTTTTAGGGTTGTAAGTTTTTATTTCTTTATCTTAGTTAAAGTTAGTAGTATTAAGAGCCTCGATTAAAATGTCTAGTTATTAGTTGATTAAAAAGACTAAAATCTCTTAAGCAATTTAATGAATGGAGTTCATCTATTTTAACCGATTAAAACAAATTTAATTGAATAAAATCACTAAAAATGTCACTTTTTAGTGATTTTAGCGGACTAAATTCACGTTTGGCTGATAAAAAAATCATGCAACTTCATTTGGCTTAGTTTTAGCGAACTAATGTATTTTAGTTGGCTAAAACTTTCAGATCTACAAAACTATAGTTCTTACTCTTCTGAAATACCATATAATTCAATTTAATCATCAATAACATTTGAAATTTTGAGAAACACTTTGTGTAAGAACTTTTGCATTCTGGACCATCTTGTGTTTTTCTCTTACCCTTATCTCATACAAATCGTAAGTACATTGATTTGATATAGTATGCTTTGGTTTCCGAAGGTTTCATTTGAGTTTTTCATCAGGAATTGATTGATTCAGAGACTGCTATTCATTAACTTGCAAAAAGTTTCTGAGGCTTGTGAAAAGATTAAGGCATCCCCCTATTGAACTCAACCTATAATTCTAACAAATATTACACCTAAAAAATATAGAGACCACGGGTGAATAAATGAAAGATCAATCAACTCACTTTCGGTCATTAAGGAGATCAAAAAGCTTCCCACCATATATTTCAAAGAAACTCACAAACAACTGAAATCCCTGACTCCTGTACGTATGATGCATCAATCTCAAGATGTCCCTTGATGCTTTAAGAGGCAGTGGCTTCATTGTGTAAGTTTTTCCACTTCCTACACAAGAAGAAAATTATGTATTGAAGTTCACAAATGATACACTAATATAAAATGGCAGTAATAGTGCAAGCAAACAAAGTCACTTCTGCTTAAATTAACACCCATTAAGTATCAAAATTTCTGTTCAATATAAAAGTGTAGACATAACGTGACCATTTGAGAATATCTATCAGATTACTAATTACTTTAAACTACAACTTATTAACTATTCAAATAGAGGACCACCTACAGTTGTAAGAGAAAAAGAAGTCAATAAAAGGAGATTTAAACTCTCTTGGTAAATTGGAACACACATAATTAATCAAATTTGAGAAGCTGCTATCACCTGTTTGACCATACGCAAAGCAAGTTGCCTTAGTGCGTTGAAATATTATTGGAACTATGGGCTCCACTGTTTCACGATACACCTAACCAAGTCCAAAGGTTAAAAATAAAGTTAAATAAGTGGGCTATGTATTTGTACATTTATTCTTTCAACTAAAAACTTAATTGCATTATAGCTAGTTACCTCATCATTTGTAACCTCTTCATTCAAAACAGCATCAAAAACAAACTCATGCTTCTCAACATACTGAGTTAGATCAACCTGTAAAGCATTTAAATTTTAAAATGTTCAAATGAAAACATTTACTATAATATAGCAGCCAAAAACTAATCATATGCACAAGTTTGTGAAAAATAAACGGATAGATAAAGCTTGAACAATTTTCTATGAATAAACACTGACAATTACAGTCTGTGGAATTTACACTTAACAACATTGTTTGTCTTTCTAGTAGACCATATTCATACCAAGCATTCCAAGTTCACCAAGAGAAAGATTTTGAAATATCAACGAAATATTTAATAGGCAACATCATTCTCTATTTCATCGTTCTCACAAATCATTCAAAACTGCTTGATCAAATATTTTTCAACATAAAAGACAATTAAAATATCCAATTTTTCAATACCCCGGAATTCCATTGCCTACTACACTCACCTTAAGTTTGGTCTCGTGCACGGTTAAAGAATTTGAAACTGTGTCTATAATATCCTCCTCGTGCTTAGCTGTCTCCTTCTTATTTAGCGGTCTCTTGCGAACCTGCATAGAGTAGCAAGTTACCAACTCAGAACAAAAACAAAATTCAAGCAAAGACAAATTCCAACGTCCATTCTCAAATACCACGACAAATGCAGTATTCAAGCAAGAGCCTCCAAACTCATTATAGCAAACAGTCAACATTTTCTGTCTCATCTTTCTTTATTGCATTGTCTATTATATCAATTTGTCGATATAATGTATTGCACTGATAACATTTATCATTGAATATTGAGATACGCAAAACAATAACATACCACGACTTTAATCTTAGCTACATTGCTAGACTTCAGATTCTCTGCAGCAACAAGACTATTGTAGACGTTGTTATCAGTAGCACGAGCTCTGGCAGTTTGTTTGCCGATAATGTAAGGCTCGGAATCATACGCGTTCGAGGACGGAATCTACCAAATCACAAGCAAATGATTCAAACAAAACCGAACAAAAACATTCAACGATAACTAAAACGAAACAAAAATCAATAAACCTGAGGAAGAAGCTCTGTATCGAAGGAATGGATATCCAAGAGGCCAGGGCTGAAATCGTGAGGAGAATCGTCCTCGTCACCGTTTTTCTTGACAGCATAACTACGAGGAGGCGTTAACGGATCCATAGAATACTCACTGAAGCTCTTCTGCACGCTGTTCCGGTACATTCTGCCTCCGCCACCGTACAGATTGTAGTCCTGCAAGCCAAAACGGATCGCAATTCAGAAATCAGCTTCCACTGCAAGGAGGACTGGTGGTTGTTGCGAACAATAAATGCATTCAATCATTCATCATTAGGAATATTAAATTTGGAGTGAAGTTGTTGAACGTTAGGGTAAACAACACGAAAAAACGGAAACAGGAACAGTGAAAAACCTGAAGAGGAGGAATGTGATTGGAGGAGGAGTTGAACCACTTGGAAGAAGCATCGAGATAGTGCTCGGAGTGCTGGCGGTTATGGTGCACCCCCGTCGCACCGGATCTCTGGCCCTGTCTGTTCATGTTTTTGATGAGATGAGAAACTTGGACGAGGAGCGTAGTGTAGAGTGGAACCCAAGAATGATATATAAGGTAAATAGGACCCAATGCGGTGAGTGGAGAACAAACTAAACAGCCTTTGAATATTTTTGAATTGAATCCGGAAGACGAAGGTGAGGCACGTGTGGAACGTTGAAACGACGACGTATAGCTGGGTCCGTGGAGTGTGTTCTTTTCTTTTTCTTTAAGTTGTCCTATCATCGCCCACCGTCTCGCACGTGGGTGGGGCCCGCCGCGGCTTTTCTCTTTGTTTATCGTTGCGCGCTTGGCTCCTTCGCATTCAAAAATGCTGCCACCTTTCGGGGCTTTCTCGATCCTGCCACGTGTCCATTTTTTTTGTTATGTGTGAAAAAGGGGTCGGATTTGGATCATAATGGGCTGCGTTAAAAGACCACGTTTCTGGGCTTTCTCTCCGCCTGTTTGGGTGGCTGTCTGCCTTTTTAATGTGGTGGTGGGTTGGGTTAGGTGTACCAAAAATTTGTACTTCTTTGAATTATGCATATATTTTACAATAATTTAAAATATATACATAAATTAGGAAATTACTTTTCTAAATTTCATATTGGAACGCAATTAAGGTATTTAAAACTATAAATATATAAACACTTTTTACTTTTCCAACACCCTCACAAAGTGCATGAAGAAATAATGCGTGTGCAAAAAGTAATTACCTAATAATAATGACCAAATTAATTCCATAACTATAGTGGGCCTATCCAGTATAAAAGCCCAAATAGTTAGTTGTATTTAGTAATATCTATGACAAAGAGTGAAGAAGAAATTAGGGTTAAATATATTTTTATTTCTCAAATTTTTATAAAATTTGAATAATTTTTTCTTCAAAATTTAAGCTTAATTTAGTTTTCAATTTTAGAATTGTATAAATTTAATTTTTTTAACTAAATATTGTTAAGTTTATTTGACATTTTGACATTTTTTAAATATATTTTATGATAGTTAAATAAAATTAAAATAAAAATATATCAATCAATATAAACAATTTAAATATTATCATGAATGATGAGATATATTTGAAACGTTAACTTAACTTGATAAAATTTGGATAAAAATACTAAATTCACGTGATTCTACAAGATTAAATTTGGTAAAAATTTAAAAAATGGACACTAATTTCAATTTATTCTAAAATTAAAGGATAAAAATATATTTAACCTAAAAAATTATTTATAAAATTTAACCTGTCTATTAACAAATGTGGATAAAAAGAAAATAATGAATTCTGAAATGCTTAGATGAACTTTTTTTTCCTTCCATTATCCATTAGTTAGCGGAATCTATTTTATTACGTACAGAGTATCTGTGAATTACATCTTGCAATGGGTTATGTCGGTGGTTTTTACCTAAAATGGCGTTTCTCCTAAATAGTTTCTTTGGTATGAATACTTGGGTTGCGAAACAGTAATCTGAGCGCAACTTCATACGCAGAGAATATGGCTCCATTTACTATGAAAGCTCTGGCAACTGTAGTTCCTAAACCCCGCCACAGCACACTGTATCCTTCTTCTTTAACACTCTTTCTGAAACAATCTACGATGCCTTTGTACTTGAGAGAAGAGGGTGTTTGAGCCTGCAATCTACTCTTCACAACATCCAAAGGGTAGCAACTGATCCAACTAGTCACGCCTGCAGATCCTCCCGCTACTAACATAGTCTGCAAACTTTCTTCACCACTTTTTCTGCAACCAGGGTGGAGTCGTTCCCTCATGTATTCGTATGTCCAGAAGTATAAACCATGAGAGGGTCCATCTCTTAACACAGTCACACCAAGTCCTCGATAAATGCCTCGAAGGCCTTCTTTTCTCCAAATGTGTTTCGCCAGCCTTATAGGACCCTTTATGGATTCTGCCATCTGGCTTTCTTTTTGCATCTGAAGTCGAATTTTTATCAGCTCCACAGGGGAAAGTAACAGACTTTGAAGTGCTCCTGTGCCAGTTCCTCCTAATGCAACACCCTTGTAGGATGCAGGGTCTTTAGGAGATACAGATAAGTCACACGCCCTTGACAGAACCGCGTACGTTTGGAAAACCATTGCATTCTGCCACCGTGAAATGATCGATTAGAAGTGAAAAGACAAATAAAGGAAACAATGATGAACAGTGTAAGTGTGTCGAGATTTGACATCATGTGGAGATGGAAAATCGTTGCTGAATCTTTATGTCACAACATAGTAAAACCGTAGATAGTTGTCTAAATTGTTCACTGTCTTGAAAATTTACTTCAATATTGACCCAGTTGGATAAACATTCTGATTCACACAATCCGAAGCCGAAAATTTAGTTCAATATTGACCCAGTTGGATAAACATTGTGATTCACACGTCAAAAACCTAAACTCCTTATCTAATAATGATTATTGAATGATTCAAGAGGAGAAGGAAAAGGAAAATGATTCATGTACAATTCTATCTCTATCGGAAAGCAAGATTGTTATAATTATAAAATTAAAAGCCGTGGGAAAGTGAGTCTCAAAAGGAAATGAATTGCGGGCTCGTGAATCTTTATATTCCTTAAAAAAGAAAAAAAAAAACACCAAGTGATATTATAGTATATTCCTCTGACCAGAGTTGTCGGTCATAGGTTTTTATCCTATTTCTGTGATCGGAATAAGAGAAGTTGGAATCCTACGGCGTACCAAAACTGTAAAATTGAAAACTACATTAATTCCACTGCAATTTATGAGCATCTGAATGAAATTTTATGCGCGTAAAAGAGAGAAAAACAGAGTAGAGAAAGTTGATGAATGAGATAAAAGAAAAAAAAAAAACCTGAAAAGTAACGGTGGCTAATGGTGCGGCCATGCCACGGTACAAAGAACATGTTCCTTCCCTTAACACCATGTGCTTAAAGATGGTGACAGCAGAGCCATTTTTTGTGTTCTGTAATTTGATTCGGAGAGTGTCAAGTGGATAACCTGCAAATATACCTGCGATGCCTCCGAAGCCACCTGCTACAAACTCTCTTCCCGAACTGCTTGCAAGAAATTCTGACCAAAATTCCATGATCTTCTCCTCTCATTCCTCAAATCACGTTCTCAAAACCACGTAGCCACTTCCGAATGAAACAACATTAAATAATACTACTAAACTATTCTGGTTTTGTGTTTGAGGTATGTCTAAAGCTCGATTTTTTCTTTGGTTTGGCAAACCCGAAATATGTAATCAAGTTTGTGATGGGAACTTTTTCACCTTCTTATTCTTGTGAGATGGAAAAGTAACAGAGAACTTGGACCTCACCTTTGAGCAGAGACCAAAACAAATGCCACCGGTGACAACTTTGTTTGCTATTTTTGTAGGGCAAGAAAAGTGTCCAACCAATCAATCTACGCACGTTACCAATACGTATTTTACACGTGGAAAAAATTTAATCGTGGCCATGTTCGCCAACTTTTTGAAATTGTTTATTGATCATTGAGGAAATTTAGTTTTTGGGGTGATTCAAGTTATTAAGCAAATACCAATGCATTAATCTCGCGTGCAACTTCTAGAATCTAGTGCATGTTCCATGAACGCAGCCTTCTCTGAAAATTTGAATCCACTACGAAGAAGAGCACAATCTGATCGACAGCATAAAAATTGTTAAACTCAGCATCTACTGTGGAATGTGCATTAAGTCGGTTATGTGTAACCAAAATTATACTAAATAATTAAATTTTGACAATTTTGTCAAATGAGTTATCATCTTTTAAATAACTTTTATTTTTTATTTTTTATTTTTTTATTTTTTTATATTTTAAATCTATTCAAAATATATTAATTCATGGTAAGAAAAAATTATAAAAAAATTAATTGTTATGTATCATTATCATAGATAATATGGTTATGTTATGATCGATTATTGTATTTCAGAAATTGCTCATTTTTAAAGTTTAAAATTCTATCATGGTTTTTTTTTTAAATATTTTAAAAATTTAATTTAAATATATTTTTTTCTGGATTCAGATTTTAAATAATGCAGAATTTATATACAAAAAGAAATTTCAATCAAAGTTAAATATAATTTATTTCATCTTTTCAGTTGGGAGAAATAAGACAATGTTATAACTTTTTGGTTTATTTTTCTTATTTTAAACTTTAACATATTTTTATCTTTAAATTTTATATATCTAATTTTGATGGGAATGAAACTCTTTATTTTAGCTATAATTTTAATTATTAGATTATACACTTACACTTAGGTTAAACATTATAGTTACAGCATAATTTTTTTTAATCAATAGTGAATGTGTTCAGACATTGTAATTTAATTATAACTTAATTTATGAGATCGACAAAAAATTTACCTCTTAAATAGTTAGCTTTAAAAGAAGTTGAATAAAGTTTATAAAACATTTTGAAAAAAACATTTTATAATAAGATGCCTATTAGATACAAAGAATAATAAATGAATCACAAAGTATCACAATTTGTTACTTAATCTTATGTTGTATATGCAAACCACTTTTGATTATCTTTTTATTTTTACCCCTTAGATAAACCACTTTTAACTTTCTAAAGTTTTATAAATTTGTTACTTACTTATGGCTTAATCTAAAAGTTGTCTATAGATATATTACACGAAAAACTCTAAATCGTTAGAACATGATCTACACACTTGTAAGAAAGATTATTCCATCTCTATGTATATAGTAAAGTAGACAATATATTAATATTGCATTAAGAAACTTTACACACACTTTTGCATGCAAAATAATAAGTTCACACTAAAAAGATTTTATCTACGAACAAAATTTATATGTAATATCTAAAATTTATATCTAATTAGATATTATTTACGGATTACATAGGAAAACAAATATACAGGTAAATTCGACTTTGGAAAATATACATTTAAAAAAAAATTATATATAACTTTACATACAAATTTTTTGATAAGTATTAGAATTTGTATGTAAATTACACATATATTATTTTGTATGTAATTTAAGAGATGTTCAAAATGGACTGAACGAACACGAGAAGGATTCGATAAAAGTTTTGTTATACTTTTGTTATACTTTTGAAAAAAGTTTAATTAAAATTAATATGTAAAATTTGTATGAAAGTTATATTTTTATTTATATACGAATTTTACAAGACGAGAGAATAACTTATTTATTATTATATATGAAAATAATTTGTAGATAATCAGACTTTTTATGTGGAATAAAACGTGTATGTAAAGCTTAATTTATATACAAATTTTAAATTTTAATCTGTAATTATAGAATTATCTATAGGTAATTTTGATTTTTTTTTAGTATCACTTGTAATGACTTAGACTTAGTAGTCATTTTTAAATGTGAATGTTTTTTTATATGTGTATAGTAAAAGAATGTTGGAACTTGAGTGCAGATAATTTGTTCTTCTGTCAACGCTTTACCATATAATTATCTTTTATTTAACTTTTTTTTTTAAATTTAATTTGGTATGTGTAAGATAACTTTTTTTTTTTGGAAATTCCTTCACAATACTCACACCAAATTAAACATACAATCTAAGAGAGCATCGATAAAGTTTGTGAAAATTTTTACTTAAAACATAGATAATGAAATTAGCCAGACGTTTTATACTTCTTAAGTTTTTCAATTTTCTTTTTTGTGTAGACATAATTACTTTATAAAATTAAAAATAATATTTTAATTTATTTTGTTGACAATATTTCATAAAAATACATGAATTTAAAGAATAATACAATTTTAATACAATTTATATTTTCTTAACCCAAAACGAGGGGACGGACACCTTTATCGTACCATCACTTCTCACCACACCATCTTGTCTAATTTTTTCAACCAAAACGTGAATAATAACTCAAATTTCTCTGCTTCTTTTTATTTATTTTTTTCATCCGTGGATCTAAAGAAAACAAAAGAGAAACACAAGTGTCATTCTTGCCGGAAAAAAAAAACTTAAAGTGATCCATTTTGTGTGATTAAAAACAAATAAATTAATATAATTTGGTGGAAGAAATTATAATAAATTATATATATTTTTCTTTATTAAATAGAAATTGGGGGAAAATAGAGAAAAATGTAAAATAGGTCGAGCCACGAAAACCGACTTAACGTTATTGAAAAGAGGAAATAGGAGGCGGAGAAAGAGAGAGAGAAAGAAGGGAAGGATTTGGATTAGGTGTTGCGCAGCCGCAGACATGGCCATGGCTTTGGTCAGCCTCAACACCCTTCTCACACCGCCTTCTTCTTCTTCTTCTTCTTCGGCTTCGTCTTCTTCATCGTTTTCTTCTCCTAAACCTTCTTCTTCTTCTTCTAACTTTGCATCACCTTTCATAGTTGGTTTTCGCTCTCTCACACCAGTTCCTCGCTTTCGGAGGCACCTCGTACGTATGGCTCCCGAAGAGGAAAAAATGACTCGCCGTTCACCTCTCGATTTCCCAATCGTAGGTTTTTTCTAACGATGTCAATTCTATTTTTTCTTTTATGTTTATTTTCAAAACAAAAAAAATCTGTTATCGGCTGCGAATTTGGATTAGGGCAGTGTATCTAGCGTTAACAGTGTAAACTTTCAATTCATGTACTCTGAAATCTGTATTGCTTCGATTCTTCCTTGGAGGATAAATTATATACTTCTAAGTGCAACTCCTTGCTTCTAATCGAACTCAATTAGTCTTGGTTCCGGATAGATGCGATGTTAGTTTCTCGAAAATTTTCAAAGTGCCAAATCATATCTTCGATTGAGAAGCTAATGGTTGAAATTGTTTTGCAAATAATGTCATGTGTGATAAAATTTGTATGTTGTGTACTTAAGAGATGGCAATCTTATATTTGTTGGTGAATTAGGGCTAATTTGGCAAGTGCCGCTATTTTCTGATGCATACCTTAAGTAAATGCTGTATATGATGTTTCACAGTAAGCGCCGCCTTTACACGTATATCTTCGAATGAAGATATATAGAGGGCATTAAGGACTTTGTCTAGGTAGTGAACAATTGTCACACTCCTCTTTCTGGAGTTTGTTTTGTGCCTTTTGAGAGTATATTCAGATTCGAGTAATGTTAGGTTTTGTAGGATTTTTAACCCTCTTTTTTTCTTTTTTTTTCTGAATTTGTGGGCACTTGATGCATATGGTGATAGTTTTGTAATATGCTGACAGGAGTGGGAGAGGCCTAAGCCTGGACGAAGACCAGATATATTCCCTCAGTTTAGTCCTATGAAGACACCTTTGCCGCCTCCAATGCCTGCAGATCCACCAGAAGAGGATGAAGAGGAGGAAGAAAAGAAAGAGGAAGAGGAAGAGCCTGAAAAGGAGGAGCCAGATAAGCCAGAAAAACCAGAAAAACCAGAGAAGCCAATCGGGTATATATAAATAACTAGTCATGATTTCTCCAGTTATTCTTGATATGTCAAAGCGGACTGCAGAATGCTCAAGTTAATGTAGGGTATTACATGAATGCCTATAGCATTAGATGTTTTAGCGTTCTTCAAGTATTTCTAGACGCCATGTGTCCTTATATGAGTTAGGTCATGCAAGTGCTTTCAACACCCAGAAATAAGAAACAACAATTTTGTGCTACGGATATATTTTTAGGCAGTATTTCCTTGATCCATTCTTTTGCACCTATACCATCATTTTGGTGGACTTGATTTTTTGTTTAAAGCAACTTTGGATTTGATCGAGTTATTCATCATGCATTGATTGGAAGATGGAGTTTTTTTTAAAGGAGATTTTAAGCTACCCTAGATGATAATCACATATTACATTATTTCCTTTGAGTGATTAGGTCATCTGGTTAATGATTAGCATTAATATCAAAGAGTTAATTAAATCGGTTGAGTGGTTAAATTGACGATTGGTGTAATGCATATTCGGTAAGAAAGCCTGCCAGATTTCACTTGGTGCAACCGTTGTTTTTGTGTTTCCAGATGAAACCTGGCTCTGGTTTTTTTGCAGGCGAATTCAGTTGTAAGCATAATATTTTTCTGAAATGGCGTGTGATGGAAATTTGAAAAATTGTTTGTGGCAAGAGTTATGGCAAAGTAACTCGCTAACAAGAGTTGGTTTCAGCTGTCTTTGTCTATCATCCACATTTTTATCTTTGTCAGTCTACTCTTCCATTTCTACCAACTAGGTCAGGTGTTTAGAACTTAACCACAACAATTAAAAAATAATAAGTGAAATCTGATTGAAAAATTGTTAATTAAAATTGAATGGATCGGTTTGATTTTTGTTTTCTTAAAACCGAATGGACCGAATGGTTCTTTTATAGTGACACTTCCGAATTGATAGCATGAATAAGTTAAAATCTATAATAATATATAAAGGGGATTTTTCTTTTTGTGTCCATTTTTCAAAATACCGATTTTACCCTTTAAATATAATAATTTATTAAATTTTTAAAAATTGACCATTATTTTTACAAACTTTTTATAAAATTAAATGTTTATGCTTCTTCTCTTTTTTTTTATTTATCAATGGTTATTCTTTTATTTATTCTGATATATTTTACTTTATTTTTAATAAATATAATTTTAATATATATATATATATATATATATATATATATATATGCTCTTGGCTACGCCATCTCTAGTCCCCAAATGAAACCCACTGTGCTCATACTTCAACTTGTTAATTATTTAAATAAATATATGAAAGGTATATGAAAGAAATTAGAGTATGTTTAATAAGTATGTAAAAAGTTTGTTGAGATTATTTAATATTTATACAACATATAATATAATTACAACTTTTTATTTTTTTCATTTGCTGTATTTATATTTTATTCTATTTTTTTTACTGATAGAAAAGAAAGCTACTAATGACAATATTTAATTATAATAAAGAATAAAATTAAACTATAAATCATAGTATAATATTGGACCATTCTGTTAAAAAGGTAAGAATAATTACCAAAAAAAACCATTACTACTGAGAGAAAAAAAAAACTAATAAATCATTGAAGAATAATACAAAATGAAAAACAAGATTTTATGTACATATTAAAAGTTTATTTCAAAAAATATATACTCAAACCGACACTAAACTACACATTAACGGTATAACCTGGTCAAAGAGTTGAATTTAATTTGTAAAACAATTTCTAATAACTTATCATTTACATAACTTTACGCCGACAATTCTTCAATTAATTCAGACAGTTCTATATCATTAAATATAAAAAGCATACGCATCATTAAATATATCTTTCAATATATTTTCCATTTTAACAAATTTTACGAACTATGCAAATGAAACTCGGCCTCATCTGCTTATCATGTGCTGAGCTAAGCAGTAGAAACCAAAGACCATTCGTTTATCTTTAAAATCAATAGTTGTTCGGTATAGTAGAATAAATAATTAAAAGTTGAATGCCATGCCATTATTATAACTCAAACAAGTATATGCCAAACCCACAACACTAAGAAATGGATGTAACAATCAGAACCCACGAAGACAATTAAGTTAGCCACCAACAAGTAATTTGTTGCAGCTTACATCAGACATACGTCAGTTCATACGGTACTAACATTAGCAATAAAGTAGGCCACAATAAGAGAGAAGTTCTTATGGTAGCAACTGTAATTACAGAGCTCAATATTGCATGCATGCAATAATTATAAAAACACCTTATTTCTTTCCACTTTTCTTGAGCCCAGAACCTCCAAAACTTCCCTTCTGTTGCGCCTTGGCTTTCAACTCCTTTAGCGCCTGTTCAGTGCAAGTAACAGGGTTACTAAGAAAAGGATGTTAAAAAGATCACAATAATGTAGTATGTACAACAGAGTTACAATTCAGTGTCTAACCTTCTCCTCTTCCTTTTTCTTCTGAATGTTGGCCATGTCAACCTACAAAATACAGACAAAATTTATGGCAAGATCATAACCAAATTCATCGACACAATCAACATGAATAAATCATATATTAAAATTATGGTACACAATCAGGTAGAACCGTTTGCCTAACGTAATTGAAGAAAATGATGATCTTGATGATATGCACGTTGAATTAGGTCACCAAGAAATTGGTAGAGTGGTTACAAAACAGAAATGAAAGCATTGCAAAAGGCAAATGATGCCTTCAGACTTCGTCAGGTCCTGTTTCTAAAGTCTAGAGTTCCAGATCATACATCTCTGATATTTACCATACCCCTTCGATTTAATTCTGTTACGCAGACCATACATGTTACTACTGTCTGTTGAACAGTTGTTTTAAAGAGCATTAATTCCTACATGCTCCTCGTACCCTTTCTAACATATAACTATTTATGTTTAACTGTCTGCCTAATATCATCAACATGCTCATAATACAAAAGACTTGAATCACATTACTTCAAACAGAAAGAAAGTGCAAAGGGAAAGTATAAAATTATATCTCTTTTTCGTCACAATCCTACAAAACATGTACTTCCTAGAGTGACCCAGTTGGTCAATTCTATTTGCTTCTGCAAAAGCAACAAGGAAACAATAAAACAAACGGGTAACGAGACAGAAAATGAAAGCACGGATGAAAACAAACCGCAGTGCATACAAGGAATAAGAGAGCAGAGTTACCACAAGCTAAAAACATGACAAATTACTGTTAGGCTTAATTATTTTTTATTAAGCTATAAATTTGGTATTTGATTTGACTTCCTATTGAAGATTTCCCCTATTGAGTAATTGATTTTTTTGTTGTTGTCATCAACTTGGGTGCTTCGATCCAATTCCTCCAACTCACCAATCAACCCAGTCTTCAAGAGAGAAATAACAAGTTGACCACCGAAACGGAGAAAATTGGAGAGGAAATATGCGATATGATGGATAAATAGGACGAAAAGACATAATAATCGGTCCCGGTCGTGTAGTTGAGAGCAAGTTTATAATTTATAATTTTCTGATCATTCAATCGATTTCGAAACAGTTCAAGTAATAGTAATATATATAATAACAGAATTTGCATCAAACCTTTGAAAAAGTTGATTATGAAAACACCCAACAATCCAACCAAAGCATAAAGATAACAATCATCCGTTCTCTCTTCCTTAAACATATTAACAATCATCAAACCAACGTGCATCAACCTTAGAAAATCTAATCATTGATGACACCAAATTTAAAACATATATATATAAAAAAAAAATCTAAAAAATGGGTTGAATGAAATACCTCGTCGTAATCCTTCTTATCAGACTTGGGCTTCTTCAAAGGCTTAGCTTTTCCACCTTAACGAACAAAAGAAAGAAAAAAAAAATCGATCAGGTTAATATTTACCAACAGATCTGAATTTGAGGATTCAAATCAATGAAACCATCGAAATCAGGAATTTGAACGAAGGAAAAAAGACGAGGAATTATACCTTGCTTGGTCGACATGGTTGCGTTGCGGAGTTAGGGTTAGGTCTGGACACAAAAACGACAATGAAAAGGAACAAAACACGAAACTACGCGACCTTACCCTCGCCTCAACAATGATTCGTCGCCACATTGAATTGCTTATATAGGGTAATATATTATATATTATTAGGATAATCGCAACCGAATAAGCCACGGTTACTGTAATTTAAATCAATTTTTCTTGTTCTCTCGTTTTTTTGTATTTAGTTTTTAAAAATAGCATTCTAATTCCTATTTATAATTAATAGAGTAATATTTTTAACCGTATTTATTTAGTTTTATTATATCATATTTATTCAATCAAAATCATATTTAGTTTAAATTCAATAATGGCATATAGTGTATTACATTAAGACTTTACTCTTTTAAAGTGTGAAAAAGATAAAGGGAAAATTCATCAAAATAACAACAACTTTTAATTTTTCAATTAAAATTATAGAATGAAATAGAAATATGAATTACAAAAATCAATGTTCTAATCATGATTACTATAAGATTTTTTAAATATGTGTATACTTTTATTAATTTTGTATATCATTATTATTATAACTTATTATCTATCATCTCTCTTCAATCTAGTTAACATGATGTCTTTATAATTAGGAAGTAAATGCTTATGTTTCGTTTGGATGAATGGATAAGGAACATGAGAGAATTAAAAATTAAAAATAAAAATTAAGGTTTTTAAATTTAATACAAGAAAATAAGAAAGATGATAAATACGTGAAAGGTTTCTAATATTTTTTTTTAAATTACACTAATTTGAAACATATTTGAAAAACAAAATATGGGTATATGCGATTTTTTCAGTCATGAAACTAAGTTAACTGTTTTTCTTTAACGAGTCTCCTACGTATAAAATAGACGTAGAGATAAGTTTTTAATCAGTTTATTTATTTAAATCTAAAACTAATGTTGTAATGTATAAAGAGACTTGTATAATTAATTTGTAGAAAGAAACTGAATAAGCATACTTGTAATATATATTTTTAATTTTGATGATAAATAAGTTTATTTCGAAGATAATAAATGTATAATATGTCATTTATAAATAAAAAACTATCATAATTATACATCCACTTATTCAAAAAGTTACATTTTTAAAGTCTCTTATATTCTCTCTCCATTTCACAAACATAATATTTACATAACAAATTAAAATAAATATTCCCCTTCATTAAATAATTGAAAAAAAACTGTCAAATTTAAAATAAATAAATAAAGATCAATGAAGTTAGATTTTATCAATTTAATTTGTATGTTAAAATTTTATATAAAATAAAATAAAGTGTTAATATTTTTCATCAGGTTTGACAACTAAATAATATTTTTTTCGTATGACTTAATTTATAGTATGATAGAAATATTTAAAATATACGTAGATTTTATTAGTTCACAACCTATTTGTTAATAAAATAAATAGTGCAATATAAGAATATGAAAAAAAAAAGTAACTGTTATATATTCTTATCGATTTCCAACGTAATATAAAGTTAAATAAAAAAAAATAGCATATACAAATATAACATAATCTAACTGTATTCCACAATTTTCTAATACACCTATAATAACGTATACATATTATCTTAATTTTGAATGAGAATTGAAAGTGGTCGATCCTCAAAGATTTAATTTAATTCTCTAATTAAAAATTTTGATCAAATTAAAAATTTGTTATATTTATTTAACATTTTAAATAGTTGACATTTAAAACTTCAAATAAATTTAATAAATTTAATTAAAATGATTAAATACATTTACTTTCAAACGAGACTAAAATTTCAAAAAAAAATTAATTTAAATTTTTATTACATGTTAAAAGATTAAAAATATATTAATCATTATTTAAAAGTTAAAAGAACTTGATAAATAATTTAAAAACATAAGGGTAATATTTATAATAAGATTATTATGAAGGATGGTGACTTGAAGTCCTCTTGTTTCTTGTTGCACTTCTAAAATAAATAAAAATATTATTACGGGTATACTATTATTATTATTAAAAAAAAATGTTTGCGTTTAATTTGGATAAACTTTTAACTTTTGAGTGATAATATCATATTAGAAAATAAGTTCAAATCCAATATATTCTTACAAAACTATATGTGTGTCTATGTTTCTCCTATTGTAAAATTATACACTCGTTGTGAACTAATATTAGATTAGTTTATTTTTACTTGTAACTCTTAGAAATTTTGTTACTTGTATCAGTCTTATTCTATAAATTATATTTAGATTGTTTGTGGTTAAATTTGTTTAAGAGTTGTTTTCTACATAAAATAAAATTCAATAAATATTGTCTTCATGAAAATAATATTAGAATTGTATTTATTTTGTTTTATTCTATTGAAATATAGGTTAACTTTATAACGTAATACATCTTTTCCGTGTGAACTCGAATTTATTAAGTGAACTCAAATTTATTAAGTGATCCAATTTCAGATTCTATTATATATTGTTAAGTATGCAAACTTTAACATCCATAAATTCAATATTTAGAGATTTTACTAGATTTCTTGTTGGGTTTAGGTTGTGCAATTTGGATCGGATTTTTAACAATTAAATCGCAAAATCCATCAAACAAGTGTGATAATGCCGCAGTATCTAGAATGTACAAATTGATATAACATTCAGGTCAAAAAAATATGATTGCATAATTCTACTCAAACCTCCATAGCAGAATTTTCCTTGTCTAAGAGGCCTTTTAGTTCCTTTACTCTTTGCCGGGTTAACGCTACACAATCCTGAAAAAACAGTATCATTATTTCACATTTTGCGGTAAATAATTCATGTCAGAATACTAAGTTATGTTTTAGAGATTTTAATGTACACTAATTAAATTTCCACTATCAAACAATTGTCATAACTTAAAACTCAGACTAACACTATAGAATGAATGAATATTGAGGAAAAAATTGAATCACAAAACTCGGTAAAACTAAACAGTGAAAGATGGTCTTTGGAGAAATATTGAACCTCAATAAGACAAGCGAGTCTTGTCAGATGGACCTCCACATCTTGTATTCATTTAAATTTGAAAGACTGACTTGAAACTTCAGAGTAATTACTTTAATTTTTCAAAAATTGATCACTAATGCATTCATATCAATGCTATAAGTAGCATACTTTTTTAATATCCTAAAAAAATGAGTAAACTACTAACCTGGATAGCAGAAGTATAGGCAAGAACGGGCCCACCGGGCTTGTAAAGAGATATTAGCTGGCCAGATGTATCCAAAACTATTGTCAAATGGGTTTCCACAATGGATTCTTCTTCTGCAGTAGGATCTGCCAAGATGTAATTCTTGTGAAGTATGCATGTTAATGAGAAGGGAATGCTTCTTAATGTAAGCTTCCTCTTTTCCTTATTGACTGGTTCCTGTGCTTGGTTTTGTCCATCTTCATCAGACACAAGTACTATCTTGCCATCATCATTCATGGCAACAGCAGGAATTTGCACTGTCAACGCAGAAATTCATAGACAAATTCATATGAAAAGTCAATCTTCTTTTTGTTCCTAAATTGCATGGTGTACAGTTTTCAAATGTGCATATCCTATTATTATGAAAAGGGGTCTAACAGATGCATAATATGACAAAATTACAGTGAAGATGAACTACTTACAATGAGACAAAGCAGCAACAGCAGAAAGTAATGCAGCGTCAAAAAGAGCACCATCAGCATCCAAACAATAAATATCCTGCATGATTAAAAAAGCCATTATTCTGCCATTCAATCAATTGATAACACAATCAGAGCAAACAAAGACAGTGTTCGTCACCTAATGTGATGTATTACACATTCATTGTAATAGAGCTATTGACACGAAGAGCAATAAAACTGAAGCTTTATTGACCGATAGGAAATATCTCCCTCTACTAGTCAAAATCCATTGTAAAGAAGAGAGCAGCCGAGTAGGAATATAATGAATTCCGTGTATTGTGTACACACACAAGCATTCTTATTTATAATGAAGAAATACAATAACAAGGAACACAATCAATATCTAGTAATCGAAAATATTTGGTGTAAGAAATTTCCCAATCAAATTATATATCATATCTCCCTATTTAATTTAATCTAATCATATCTCAAACATAATCAACTCATGTCATTGACATAATCTTCCCAAATCTCTAACTCCAAGAGGCTACAACCAACTCTAATACCAATTGATAAACATCCAAACATTTAAATACTCCACTCAGCATCACATTTTATTCATTGTGGGACCTAGACACCCCCATAATACCCATGCTACTGTAACTTTCTGTGGTTGATATACAAAACCGGGTAACCGCAAATCAATATAAAAGCTTACGAGGTAAGTCATCCATGCAGCTTTTCCACTAACCAGAGACAATTCTTTCAAATCAATCATTCTAGAACTGCAGAATAAAAGTATAGGTTACTTATTATTTGACACATCAAATAAACAATACAAATTATTGATCACCATAATGGTTGACGTTATATATGTTTGGATGGAGGGGTTTTTGAGGGAAAGGGAGGGTAAAGTCTTCAATTTTTATTAGAAGGTTTCATGATAATCTATTATTCCAAAGAAAATTATATTAGAGAGTGTTCACTTCAAACTAAAAGTTTACCATTCCTTGCTTAGCCTAAAAAATCATGTCCTAAACATACAATGAAATGAGACAGCAGGTGGGGTAAACCATAGAAATGATGAATTGAGGAAATTGTGTCTGATCAACTAAAACTTCAACCACAATACTTTCACCTAAATGTTTATAAACTCTTGGGATCACATTCAACATTCAAAATCCATGTACTTTCCAATAAGAATATCTCCAAAGATGTATAAATGGGTAGGCACGATTCTTTCTGCAAATCCTCTTCCAGAAAGGGGACATCTGTAGTGGACATACTATAGGGAAAGGAGGGTGGAATAACTTTGGTAGAATTTAAAAAATAAACTACAAGCATTCCCTTTAATTCCTTCAGTTTCTTATGGTTCTTTTATTATTGTGGTGGATAAAATGCTAGTTGGAGTGACTTTGATAAATTACTTTCTTTCATCATCTGAAACAAATGAACCTAACAAAGTGACGAAAAAGATTAAACATGCCTTGAAATGGTATCAGACAATTGCTTTGACACCACTGGTGATGCTTCAGCAGGCCTGCCAGGCCTAACAATTGGAGAACAGATTGGAGGCATGAAGAAATCAACAGCTGAAATAACAGAATTAACACATTATTTTTTTTTTTTTGTCATGTGACCAAAAGACTGAATAACTAACACAAGTGGCAATACCAACCTAGACAGCCCTCATCTGGTGACTCCAGGGAGGGTGTCATAACCTCCATTTTAATAGCAGTCAACATAGTCTGGGAAGAGATCAATTAGTAGATCATTCAATCCACCCCATAATAAAATCAATAACCCAGATTCACGGAAGATTTGATAAAAAAGACACAGGAAGAGTGACTAACAGTTGATCCAATCTTCACTAGAGCTGACCCATTAGCAGTGGAAACAGCACCTAATCAAATGAGTTAACCATCTGAGTTTTGCTTGAAGTGTGAATAATACAATATACCAAAGATTTTGAAGATTGTAAATTAGAAGAGAAAAAAAAAAACTAACCAAAAAAAATACTTGTTTCTCTGCTTTTTCCAAGTGGTCTACCATCAGGCCTTATTGATTCGGCAAGATGACGCTCAAAATAACGAAGTGGGAAAAGGCGTCTAAAGGCATCAACCTCCATCTCCGATGACAAGTCCTCAGAAGAATTTGGTAATCCCATCCCTTTTAAGTCTGTCAACATAAACAAAGCCAAGAGTGTAATAAAATTGAAAGAGTAACAGCTGCCAGAAATTGAAAAAAGGTATTAAGTTAAGTATCGAATATTGATACATTCTATTGATATTTCAATAGAGTATATTGATATTCCTATGAATTTCTGAATAGTATTTAAATCAACCATGTAGCTTTTAATCCTGAGATAAGTTTTTTCTTTCCTGTGATTGAGAAAAGAGAAACCACATGACATTATTTCTTCGCTCACTTTATAGATGAAAACGAAGATCGTATGTCTGAATAATTTATAATTTATGAAATGCAATATAAGAAAACTTGATAACTTATTTCATGTTACCAAACAAAATCCAAACCAAGATCTAAATGGTATGGCCGGTTCGATACCTGTTTAATGGGCATGCAATATTGCAGAACAACAACCGTGACAAGATACGATAATTAAGTTCTCTCACACATGATATGATAATTAAACTCTCCTATCACGATTTAAACTACCATGATAATAATACGATAATTAAAGTCTCCTATATACGATACAATTCACGATTTAACTACACGATTTAACTACAATGATAATAGAATAATTAAACTTTCCTATACACGATGGGATTCACGATTCAACTACCATAAGGACTTTTATGGGCACATTCTAGTCGGGGGACAACATTAACAATATTTTAAAAGGAGAACTAAATAGAATGCCATATTGGACCTACTACTAATAATAGAAGAACAGATAATTGATCACATACTATACGGTACGGGTGGCAAATTCAGCCCACCCCACTGCTGGCCCGCCAAATTCAGACCAGCAGGTCAGCCCACATGGAGAAAACGGATTGAAAACCCGCCAAATTCGGACCAGCGGATCAGCCCACATGGAGAAAACGGGTTGAAAAGCTAAGCCCGTCCCGAAACTGGGCGGATTGGCCTTCCAGCTTTCAATCTTTTTTTTGCAATGTATCTTCCAGTTTTGTATTTTTTGCCCAGTTTTGTTTGGCCCAGTTTGATTTTGCTGTTTTCGTGACCCAGTTTTTTTGTTTTTCCCTGCATCAATTCCTTAAAATAAAGTCTGCTAAAAGATTTTAATCCACTATTTTGAATTGAATCTCATGACCGAAAAACAAAACAAAACAAAAAAAGTCATACATCACATTTTATATATTTTCTGACTTGGGCTTAATCTAGAAAAAAAAATTGATATTCTCTCTCTAAAATTCAACCAAACATGTTTATATATTCATGTTTTCTACTTTTGTTGAAACATAAACAGACCCTAACATTCCGAATATAATTTCAAAGATTGAGTTACAACAGTCAATGAAGTAGGTTTCTAAGTTTCCAAGAATCAAATAGATTTTATGAATACATTGTGCTCTTGGATTGCAGCAATTGAACAAGCCACGACAAGAATCAGGGACCTGAAAGAAAAAAAAAAAAAAAACTAACGAACAAGCTAGCTCTCTCGTCTCATTTCATCTTTAAGCCATTTTTTATTTTAAGAGCCAAAATAACAACAATAGAAGCAAACCAGAGCAAGGCAAACAGAAACAGAATGCCAAACCAAAATCAGAAACAGAATAATGGATTTGTTCTCTATTGGTATTGATCCCGTAGAATCCAACCACTTCCATACACTTTTAGTTTCAAGAGATAAAAACGCCACCAACAATAGTTGACATGAAAAAACAGAACAGATATTTTCTGTTTTTGTTGAGTGAGTATTGATAAAATTTGCAGATAAAAAATAAAAAAACAAGACCAAGTCAAGGGAAAACAAACAATCTAGCCAAATGAAGTCAAAATCGAAAAAAACGAACCTGCTGTGCTATTCTGATTGACTTTGTCCTCTGCTCTGGTCTGAGAAGATGGGGTGGGTAGATTCTCCGCCGTTGCCGTTACCGTCGCCGGTCTGCAAGGTGGTGGGATTCGCCGCGATTCGTGTGCGCTTGCTCTCGTCTTGCCTCTCTATCAATACATGAGTTGACGCAGAAAAAGAACGAAAGTACTCTGTTGCAATCGAGATTGAGAGAGGGAGAGAGGGAGGGGAAATACATGGGCTTCAAAATTTTGGGCTGTGTGTACCAGCCGAAATAAACTAAGCCCAACATTTGAAATGAAAAATATTCAAAGATTATTTTGAGAATGGAACATCAGCAAAAGGCGGTATTTATAGAAAGAAAAAGAAAAGATGGACGGGTAAAATTAAAAGGTGGTGGAAAATTGGACGGTAATAATGTAATTAAATTTTAAAATTTCTGATATTTCTAACGGTAATACTCACCACCATAGTTACTCATCACCATAGTTATCTAACGATAAAATTTTAAGATTGTTTTAATCTTAACTTGAATTCACTTTTTAAAATAAAATAACGGTAAACATTTCACTTTTACACATTATATAAAACTTTATATGATATCTATATGATCAATTTTAAAATAATTATTTTTAAATTAATATTTAAAAATAATAATTAATTTTTAAAATATAAAAAATAAAATAATAATTAATCTTTTAAAAAAATCAATTTTAATATTGTATGATTAATTTTTAAAATAATAATTAAAGATAAAACTAAAATAATAAAATATGTAAAAAAAGTATTTTATATATATATATATAATTGAAATCACCAATGACATGCAACTATTGAAAAAAAATTTGAGATTAAAACAATGAATATGAATATATAACTTGATGTTGAAGTCCTCAAAAGTATTTATTGATTATTATTGACATTCATTTATTCCATATAAGGGTTGAAAATATTTCTAAGAACTTGAATTGCTTTTGGTTTAATACATTAGTTTGCTTAAATTTCCCCCGGTTTGAAAGAATATCTTTTTTTTATTATTAATTTAAAATAAATTATGGCAAACAAAACAATAATTATTTTAAAGTCAAAAATGAACTTTGAAACTAAAAAATACTTAAGAATTGAGGAACTTTGCAACACTTAAATAAATGGAAAAAATTAACATATTAGATATATTTAAATAGAGTTCGTGATTATAACACGTGTATAATAAAACTTTTGTTCGTTTAGAGTTGAAGGTGTATCGAAGTTCTTTTCTATGTTTGTACATTTACCTTCATTTGTCACAGTATTTTTCACCCATTTCTCCAAATGCGATTTTCCCACTCAAGAAATTCTCTTTATATATCTATAGATAATAAAAATACTTATATCTTTTAATTTTTTATATTTTTTAAAATTTGTAATTCGAAAGTTATTTTTAAATTGGATAAATATCTTCTAAAATACTTATTTCAAAAGGCATAAAATATACATTTTAAATTGTAGGAATAAACAAAAATATTTTATCCGACCGAATCCAATAATTACAAAAGAAAGATAGATTAATTTAAGTTGGATCAGTGAATAAAATAATAATAATTATTTTAATAAATAAAAAATATATTAATAATTAATAATTCTTTTATTATTGATTATTATAGTGATTAATATTTTTTTATTATTAATATTAATTTTAATGAAGTATTTTCTAATAATATATAAATATAAATATAATACAAATGCAAATGTTATTCTTTAGCAAAGGATTTTTGTATGGTGCATTGTTTAACTAAGTTAAAATATTAGGTAAGAAGATAAATAACAATTAAACTATTTTTTCTTTTTATTTTCTGTGATATTTAATTAGACTTTTTCTTACCATTAGAAAAATACCAATTATAATTATACTTTCTTAATTAATTCTCTCTCATGTATACTATTACTACTCTTTCTTTTACATTTTATCATTCCACATTCAATATTTAAAGACACATTAACCAAGCTATGACTTTTGACCCATTTTCGTAATAAAATATTTTATATTATTAGTTACAAAAAATTATAAGTACAACTTTTTTTAAATCATTATTGTAAAAAAATTAATAAATTTATTAAGTTATCATTTGAGACAATGTAGAGCTTGCTCTTACAATAAATTTTTGAATCACACAACACTTTATGATCAACTAATTATAATACAAAATCTCCTTAAATTTAATTTAAGTCACACAAACTATTTTTAGAAGACAATAACATACACATTTAATTTTTTCCAATTAATGTGTTGTAAAAGTGAGACAAACCCACGTTGGTAAAAACAGCATGTGATCGTAACCGTTTTCCATTGGCGCATAGATTTTAAATGCAGTGGGCGCTCATAGACAGTGGTTTAAATCCTCGACAAAAGCAAAACACAAAACAGAGAGTGTCTGTGTTAAATGTAAAACTAATTTTCTAACGCATAATTAATATATATTTAATTTTTAAAATCAATTAAAAATAATTAATTATTATTTTTACATCAAAGAATTAGTTCAACCGGAAATAAATTTTTCAACACATAACAAAACACACTCTTAAACAAATTTAATAACTAAAAACATATTTCACTTCCACTTAACATTGAACTTTATTGCTCAACGTGTTCATGTTCACTTAAATACCTAAATTTTACTTGTATCTATAATAAATTTAAACTTAAATTTCATTCATCGATTTCTAGCAAGATGTTTTATGAGATTTATTATATCGGGTCATGAATATCCATTTTTAAAGATTACTCCGTTAATAATTTTAATTTTATTTTTGTTTTATAGTTTTAAAGTAATTGTGTTAATATTATAATTTTTTTTTTGTTTTATAATCTAAAAATACAGTAAAAGTACAAGCACACACATGAGATAGAGGAAAACAAGTGGCTAATTGATGTATGGTCAACAGTTTTAAGCTTTGGCAGTATGCCAAAAAGACCTCTTTAAATTCCCATTTTCAATAAAAAATTCAAATACAGTTTATTGAAAGAATTTTTGTCTGAATCAGGGTCACATTCCAAATCAAAAAGTAGTTAAGATTTAAGTTCAGATTATTAAGCAAATTAATTATTTTTTTCTTCAATTGATCCACACAACTTGCAGGTATTCTCACCCTTCTGGATTATATTAGCTACTCAACAGTGTTGGTTTTTATTCTAATTTTTGTTCTAAATGACTCAAACAAAACATATTATCCATGTTTTTGTTTTTAGATTTCATGGCATAGTTTTGGTAATGTAGTAGCATTTTAATCTACACAGGAGAAATAATCACTTTTATATAACCAGAATTTATAAAATAGATAAGAAAATAAGGTTCAGAAGAAGACATAAAGATTAATGGAGGAGATGTTTTTGACCAATTAAAAAATACAGTGTGTTAAGAAATTCAAAAAGTGAACACTTTACCCACTGAATTCTGTTATTATAATATATAAAATATGAATATATTAAACAATAAAAAAAAATCTATATTTTTGTTTAGTAGAAGGGTTGGGTGTCGATGAACCCGATGTTGGAAGAAACAATGCCCAATAGTTGGTGGCGTTTGTTTCAACTGAGCCTGTTTTTTTCTCTGTATATATTACAACATCTCATCTCATCGCATCAAGCATTTGCAGTTTTCACAGTTTTTTTTTTTTTCTCCTTTTTTTTGCGAAAACAACAATAAAATTCACATGGTATTTGTTTTTTTGTTGTATGTTTTTATGATATAGACAACGTTAACGAACGTTGTGTTGTGGCAATGGTAACATGTGAGAATGTGGTTGTTTTGCAGATTGTGATGCCTCTGATGCTGTGTCCATGGTGGTCATTGGTGAAGCTGGGAACAGCACTGGTGTGTGAACCTTCGTCAACTTTGACAACGATTTTGTATCACGCCGAGTTGCTTCCCCGCAACCTTAACTTGGATCGATTAGTGCGACGTGAGTTTCTTCACCGAGAAAACCATTTCTTCCATTTTCTCACCACTGTGTTGAGGTGTGTCTGGTAGATACCATACCAACAATGAATGTGTCGGGTTCAGTATTAATGGAAGTGTTTGTAAGAGAAACTAAAAAAACAAAAATTAGTAAATTGTCTGGATGTAACGTAGAAATATTAAATATGTTTTTAATCTTTTTATTTTTAAGTATGGAATGGGTTTATCTTTAACATTTTAGTTTAATTTAATTTTAAATTTTAGAAATATGTAAATTTAATTTTTTTAACTAAATTTTATTAAATTTATTTGAAGTTTTAAATGTATTTTTATAATAATATTTGAGTTAATATTATAGTAATAATGTGTCAGACGGGATAAATAATTTAAATATTATCGTAAAATTTTAAAACATCAATTAATAAAATTTAGTCAAAAAAAACTAAATTACAGTAATAAAAAAAATTAAAATTAATTAATTTTAAATTTTCCTAAAACTTATAAAATTAGAATCATATTTAACTTGGATGAAAAACTTATTCTGGTATCATTAATCGGAAACTATTCTTTGACATGTCCAACTCTTATCTCTTCCACTAAGTTGATTCATCTTGGGAGAAGTAACGATGTTGAATTAAAGATCCAAGCTTGCATTGATTTCTGGGTTCTTGTTTTTCATTCTTCACGTGCATTGTGGATTTCGCCAAAGGAATATTCTTTTCTGTCAAAGTGACGAATTTTAATCAGTTTTTAGTACATTTTTACTATTGTTGGTTTAAACCATATATGTATTTTAAATTTCATATCATGTCAAGCAAATAGTAATTATATAAATTAAAAAAATTCTACAAGTTTAAAATAAATGTGCATTTAAAATTTTACGTCTATTGATACCTTATACTACTTACTTAGTATAATTAATTAAAAGCAAAACAATTAAAAATATCTTTTTGAATTGAATATTTTTTTCTTTATTACTCGTGAAAAAAATAAAGATAACGTGGAACTTACTATTTAATATGTTTAATTAAAAAGTAAAATAATTTAAAATGTATAAAGTATATTTAGTTTGAATTGAAATTTTTATTTGTTTATTACTCGTGAAAGATATGGGCATATTGTGACACTTATGTGTTTGTCCTTTTTGTCATACTCTTTTATTATGCTTTAAAATTTATTATTAATATTAGTTTTATTTTATACTATTTTAAATACAAATTTTTTATGTTTAAAAAATGGAAGAAGAAGCACGTCATATTTGTGGATCAGATTATAGAAAGAATACAACTTTATGAATCCCATTAACAGTCAACAGATATAT
>Ga0214542_1002302_pt1 | contig 39552 bp, 17 predicted proteins | sample CNSS1metaG_FD_160096 | JGI IMG/M metagenome (GOLD analysis project Ga0214542, IMG submission 160096) | Root nodule microbial communities from cowpea collected in UCLA plant growth center, Los Angeles, California, USA - CNSS1 | ecosystem: Host-associated > Plants > Roots > Nodule | place: USA... | reverse complement strand
AGGAAACATACACAACAGATTGAGGTGCTTGTTCATCTAACCACTCCAAACAAGCTCTGTCTTCTTCCCAGAATGAACTTCTGTTGCTGTTTTCCATCAATGGCCCAATGGGTAGGAACTTTGGTGACATGGAAAATGCTCCTGGCTCAAGATCATAAGTAGTGTTACAAAGCCACCACTCTCCTAACTTCAGAGTTTGCATCTCTTGCACAAGATGATCAAAGAACATCTTCTTAAAGCCATGCCATGGAAGGTGATCTGTGTCCATCATGGGAATTTCCGGAGAGAGTTGAATTTGTTGGTTTTTGGTGGGAAGTCCTGTAATGCCAAAACCAAATCATATAAACTACTAGGAGACACAATTACAACAAACAGCTAAAAATGAAAATTTTTCCAAAAGAAAGGGATATTTATTTACCTTCAGAATCAATGATGCCATCTTCAATAAGGTTTGGGATGGAGGCAGCAGAAGCCAAGGAAGTTGCAGATGCTGGACAGAGAAGAGCCCCTTTGATTCCCAATTTGTGGCCGATTTCCAAAGCCCAACCCATGTTTATGGTAACAATTATACATGTTATCTTGTTCTCAACATCGGAGGCATCGATGTCTTGTATGAGCTTTGGAAGCAAAGCAGGCATGGTGTTTTTCATTGAAAAAAGAAATTTGGCCACATCGGTTCTGTCATCTTCAGGCTCCAAACCATCAGGGAGAGTCACCAACTTTACCAGTGCCTCCTCCTTGTTGTCTCCACCTGCAGTATTGGCTCTTTTGTAGCTGAACTCTGTGTGCACAAAAGTGACCTTGCAACCATGTTTGGCCAAAAGAAGAGAAAACTGCATGAGGGGGTTCACGTGTCCTTGAATAGGTAATGGTAAACAAAGAAAGTGAGGGATGCCCATTTTGGTGAACTCGTCGTTGAAGGGAAACAATAGAACAGTGTGGGAATGAAATGTTTGATGTTGTTGTTTGTATGTACGATGCTGTTTGTCTTATATAGTTATTGAAATGCATGCAAGCAACTGATGTACTTTGTACAAGTCAAAGTTGGTGGGTTTGAAGAGACATGGTCAACTTCTTTTCCAGGCAGACTAATCTTCGACAAAAGAAGAGAGAGAAAGAGAATAGAGAGTAAAATGCCTAATACAATTCAGGAAAATTGATTTAACATTTTCTTAATTTATAAGAAAAGGAACGTTAAAAAAATAAGAAGAAAGAATAACGAGGTTCAAATATAAATTATTTAAAATTTTCAATTGTTTTTCAAAATATTTTTAAATTAATAATTTTCATAACCTTGTTATTTTCAGATACACTGTAAGTTTTAAAATGAATTCATTGTGTATACTTTCTATGTATGTGCAGAAGAATACTAGTCTTGGACTCTCGTAATGCGTCACTTATGACGTTTGTCCATATAATTATTTTTTTTTTTTTAATTTTACCTGGTGTTATTTTTGATCGGTCAGTATCCACATAACATAATTTAGTAATTAATAAGGGACCCGACACTCCTCACATTCATCATGGCATAGGTAATAGATACGTGTTAAAACACAAAACTGGGTTGGGAGAAATTTCATGTAGCTGTAATATGTCATATTCAATCAACACTACAACAAAATGTCCACATCCAAAACTTAATCACCAAAGTAAATTATTATTTTTTAATAACCAAACGTCAGCAATTCGCAAAATATAATATATATATATATATATATATATATGACAATGTTAAATGGAATAAAATAAGTATAAAAATACTTCATACTATTTCTTAAAATATTATTTGTTTATTTCATTGGCACAGTATTACAGTATTATTTGTTAGTCGTTGAAATTTTAAGGTAACCACTGATGTTTAATTTACCAAAATTTAGTACAATATTCACCAGTTTTTTTTACTTGACTTTTATAAATTAATAACTAAAATAAGAGATAACTTAAAAATCATTTTTACATTGTATTATATATATACACACACATATATATATATATATATATATATATATATATATATATATATATATATATTGTAATTTTAAAATTTAACTTTTACAGTTTAAAATTAAATAATTAAATATTTTAATATAATTTAGCATATAAAAAGTAACAAATATTCTAATTTATTCAATTAAATATATTAATTAATTAATTAAAAAATATTTATATAATTAAGTATATTTTTAATATATATATATATATATATATATATTAAAAAAAATTAAAACAAAAACTTAAAAAGAAGAATAAGAAGATTAATGTATCATTCTATTTTAAGGACGACATATAATACTAATTTGTTGGTCATCTATATAACATCCTAATAAAAACTAATAAAATAGGATTGTTTCACTGTAGTAGTCAAAGCAGAAGATCTAATGTATAAAGTATATTAATACAATCCTAAAACAGATAAGACTATAAAAGTATAACGTTTATGCAAACCAATTAAAAGACCAATCCTAATTCTAAGCACAGACTACTCACTTACAACAACTCCCACTGAAACGTTATATCAACTTAAAAGATGACTCCTCAACCTCCTGAGGTTCCTCTGACATTGCAACTACATCTGCTTCCACCGAATAGGTGATCATCGCAAAAAAAGACAAATAACACAGAAACACAGAAGAATGATAAGCTAATGTAAACAAGGAAATATTCATATAAAAACTTAACTCAGTTTACCAACATAACACACATAGGCATACATATAATTAGAAATACAATTGACATTAAACTCAATTATCCAGATACATGCAAGTGACATCGGATCTCTTGGTGGCTTGCACTTGTGCATGGTTCCCAAACTTTGCAAAGTTTGGCTTCAATGGGTTATCACCCAACTACTCATAAGGTAAATCTCCTTCGCATCTAGGACTTGATCAAGTCCAGTGATTATGACCTCCTACTACTCCTCACAACATAACTCATTATGCTCTACGTGAGTCTTAATGATTATTAGAGCATCAGTATACCAACCAATACCAAGTCCTTGCATACACTAAAATACCATCATATAGAACTTCTCCTTGAAATTCCTTAAACATCATAACTTCGTATGCTCACACAAAATTTCATACCAATCATCATCTTATATACCCATGTTAGGTGAAAAACGGCAAGTGCACCAGTCGCACGTAGCAAATAATAAATATCGTTCTCTCCACAGGGACTTGTGCAACACATGACAACTCTCACAATTTATAACTCAAATAGACAACAAAGCTCACAAAAACACAAAGAAACTCTTTTTGGTATTTTATCAAACAGTTGGAGTGCAACATAAATTTAACATAGATTATATACAATTGTCAAGACTAGATTTCATTCACTTTATTCTCATGCATTCACAAACATCTCAATTCCAATTTCATGCCGAAATCAACACACAAAAATACTCAAATCCTATTCCTAGCGACTTTGAGTCTATGATAACTCATCAAATTTCAATTCCTTGAATCCTAAACAAGCGAAATCATGCATTAAGTTCAAGAGTCTTAAGATTACTAATGAATCATGTTCTATCCCTAGATACAAACTCCATTAGGCATTCAATTTCAGTTCTAGGTTCAAAAGACATTTTCCAACACCTCAAGAACCACAAATCATGCATGGGTGGCCAAACCAAAGCAAGCATTAAGCATGGAAATCAAATGCTAACATACAAATGGAAAAGCATATGGATTAACATCACAAAATACACAAGAATTTAGTTCATTACATCTAATCTCAACAAATAGGTTTAGCTCTCCATGGTGGAGAACCTAGGTTTTACAAATTAGAGAGATAGGGAAGAGATGGAAACCAAAGAGAAGATGCAAGCCCTCTCCCAAGGTTCTTAGCAACTGGTCCATGCTCCAATTGTGCCTCCCCTTCGCATCAACACCTTCAATTTGTAACCCATCTTCCTCTCCAACCCCAAAAGGGGGAAAAACCACCATGAATGGAGAAGACCCAAGGAGGAGTGGGAAAGTTTCCCAACACCCCTAGCAACCTCCAAGAGGCTCTCCAAGCACCCAAAAGTGTTTCTCTATTGTGCAAAATGAGGAATGGACCAAACCCTCGCGAGAAACAAGTTTAAAAACCCATTTTTTGACATGTCAGTGAGCCACCGCTCAGCCTTGTCTCAGCAGCACTCAACACCAGATTTTGCGAACTGAATGGCGCTCAGCCCCACTTTCCACCGCTCAGCCTTGTCCAGTTTGACAGCATTATGTATTTGAAGCACTAAGCGTGATTCTAGTGGCGCCTGACGTGGGTATTTGCTTCAAAATCAATATTTTCTTGTTCAATCATGCTCCCTTGAGTTCTTGCTTGTTTTCTTCCATCACAAATGCTTCCTATTAACTTATTTAACACACTTAAAAGAGAGATTAGAGGCAAAACAAACATAAAATAACTAAAACACAAAACAATACAAAACACACTAAACTTGAGGATATAACAAGATAAAAGGTAGGAAAGAGTTGATTTATTCTTGACAATAAACGCACAAAAAGATGTAAAAATGGACATTATCAACCCACAATAATAATTTTATCTCAATGCATAGTAATAGGGATTATAGAATCCAGTTTAAGTATACACAAAACATCCAAAGTAACCAAAACAACAAAAACATGCAATTGACACTATACATGAAATACATCCAAACAGTGAAAACCATTTCTCTAATCACATACTTTAAAACAAATATCCCACCGATCAAAATGAAGATTCACGTATCTATAATCAATTGTCAAAATTTCAGTTTAATCTGACGGTTAACGAAGTGAGAATCTTCATTTTATCAATAAGACGCAGTGTTGAAAACTAGGTAGCTCTGAGCACCAGAAAGTGACGCCTAACGTTGATCAATTCACAAAACCAACGCTCAGCGCCAATTGATTCGCAAAAACGAGCGTTCAGCGCTACCACGTGAGACTTAGCGTTGTATCAGATATCAGTAACATCAAATTAAGCTTTTTGAAAAATCTGGACCTGTTTCATTACTCTAATTGGTATTCCTACTATAGACAGTGGTCAAAAAGAGTGTTAAATTATAGTACGTCGCACCAATTAGGTTCATGATCCAACAACTCTATTTTTCTCAAATACCCTCAGTTCAAACAATACAATCAAATTCAATTCAATCGTTTAAAAGATCAACATACCACAATCACAAGCATTGGTAATTCATCATAACATATCAAATACTTCACAATCATACAAGATATGACTCATTAACTCTAAAAGCTATTAGCTTCTCTTACATGTTATCCTGCTTAGGTCGCTCTATAAACGTCAAACGCCTCTAACTCCACAGGATGCTCTATCTACATATAGAAACATCACAAGAACGATCAGAACATACCGTTATCATCACTGATCAACATAGACTGATACTTAGGGATGACAACGGGTCGGGTCGAGCACGGATAGTGCCTACCCGCAACTCGACCCGCCAAAAAAAATTCACCCACTACCCACCCGTTTACCCACCGGGTATCCGCTTAAAAAATACCCGCGAATATTTTTAAAACCCGCGAGTAACCGTAGATATCCGATACTCACAAATATTTAAAAAATATATATTTTATAAATTGTTTAATATAAAATTATAAAAATAAAATATAAATTTAATTAAATTTAACTTAATAAAATATAAATTAAATTTTAATTTTAATTTTTTTGCGGGTATCGAGTACCCGTGGGTACGAATAGTATGATACCACACCCGACCCATTTATAAACGGGTATTAAAACACCTGCTACCCGCGGATAATAAATACCCTTGGGTACTAACTATCCTCCGCAAATTTTATCTGCAAAAATCTGCAGACACGGATATTTTTGTCATCCCTACCTGTACTGATGATTAAAACGATGCTGCAAGCGGATATTTACAAGTACCAATTTTTTTATCATCGTTATTCATTCTATTAAAATTTTTAATTTGTTTACCAATCCGAACCGTTTTTTTCATAATAATAACAAAATTTATCTTCTCAATTCTATTATACACGATGTATAGTATATTTGTGCTCATGATTTTCTTTTTATTTATGACTAAAATGTGTTATCACCTTGAATTTTGATAAAAGAAAATTTAATGATTAAGGATATAAAAGATTGAAGTATTATTGCTATAAATGAGTGTGGGTCTTTAAAGGAGTGTGAGTCTTTTTCAGGTGACGTGGAGAGATTGAGAGTGAATTTGTGAATAGAATTGGAAAAAGATCCATCTCCCGAAGATTTCTCACGTGAGTAAGAGCAAAGAATATGAAAAAATAACTTTGATATGCTAAATGACTCTAACAATATGAAGTGTATTTTCAATTATATAACTATTTTACTTAATTCTAAAATATTTTTAGTATTTATTGATCAAAAGGAATAGTTATAGACATTTTAAATGGTTTAAAAATGCTTAAATAACATTTTTTTTATCTATCGTACAATAAAGTTTATTTTTTATTTTTAGTTTCTTTTTAAAAAATCAAATTTTATCCTTAATATTTTTAAACGTTTCATTTTTTAGGTTTTATTATTATTAATATGCTTACAAAGACATGAATGGTATTAAGTTATTAATTGATGGGTTTAGATGTTACTTCAATAAACTATTAAATATCACTTCATTTAGTCTGGCATCAAGATCACTTTATTTACTAACACGACACGAAAATCTTTAACATATGCTATTTTGGACATTTTACATTGATTTTAGAGTTGGCGTCCATGCAGCAGGACACGTAAATTTACGTCGAATCCTTAACATCCAACATTAATTTTTGCTGCTTAAAAACAAAAACTCAGAACAGCCATCACGAAACACTCGTGACAATCCTCAATGACCACAAAAACATCAATGCATCGAAGAAGATCTTATTAAAGCCACGCCATTGAAAGTATGCAGTGTCCATCATTGGCATATCCGGAGAGAATTGAATTTCTTGTTTTTTAGTGGGAAGTCCTGTAATGCCAAAACCAAATCTTAAAAACTCTGTTGGGTTTTACTTGCAATTATAATCAACAGAGTAAACGGCAAATATTAACTCTTAAAGTTTAATTCTGTGATTTGATTCTAAATCTTTGACATAGTAGCACAGTCTAGGTTTGTACTTAAAAATTACCCAAAGTTTTAAAATCCATTACTGATTATAGGGACACTTTGTCATGGTTAACAGCTTATAACGTGGTAAAACACAAAACTCACTGGGCACGAGAAATTTCGTTGAAGAAAATGTGATCATCCATTCAACATAAAAACAAATATGCCCTCATTCAAATACCAGAGTTATTATACATAATAGAATCTAACTCTTATTATAAGTACTATATTCTGGTTTATAATACAGCAAGAGAATTGGAGTATCGGTTTTTGTTGTTGTAGTGATCTCTAAAAGATGATGATGAGGTTCAAGGAGTGCGAAGTCGCTTTATGTCCTGAGCACTGGCGTACCAAATAGGAATCACATATGAAGCAAGGGGATGAAGATCTGCGTACGCCTTCTTCAATGTGCTAACACTCACTGTGCAAGCTTTAGCAACTTCTTCCACATCTAACCCTATCAAACAAATGCAAATTGGGTAATATTTTAGAATCCTTCAGTGTGATGAGTATCTAAATCTAAGAAAAGCCATATGATGATAAATTTACCTCGAAAGTTCAATTTATTATCTGAGAGCTGAGTAACCATATAAATAGTTGCTGCTAAAATGGAAGCAGGCTTTCTCCTCACATCAAACTGCTGCAATTTCTGAAGCACTTCCTTTACCGCATTCATAACGTGATTATCAAGGTTAAGATAGCAGCAGAAACGTTTAGCTACGTTATTGGCACGTGTAGCCGAATCATCATTACTTAAAATCTCGTAATGGTTCTTAAACATCTCTATAGTCCTGTGAATCTCCTTCACACTAACTCCACCTGCAACAGGATAAAATTCACGTAGGGTTCTTGCTGAACCCTCTTCTTGACATGCTAAATACAAACATGACACCACAGAGGCCTTTGGATCTCTCCCACACCCACTCCAAAATATCTTTCCACCTTTTGCCCTAATGTACAGTTCCTTAGCATGGTCTGTTATGGTGCAAACCAAGCCTAAGCTACTGGCCATATCTTCCATGGTTTTCAGACCAGCCACGATGTTGCACTCTCTTTTGTCCTTCGTCATTCTCCAATAGTTGTCACTAGCTTTCACTATATTTTTGTTCTCAACATTGGAGCTGGGGTGGCGTGCAATATAAGTACCAAGGCGTGCTCCACAAGCTAAAAGATCTTTCGCATGAAACCTGGTTCTGTAATGTTTATCATTATCATCAACATCAACATATTCATCATTATCCTCATCTTCAAGTTTACGGTGAAAGAATGTGGATGGTGGTGTTTGGTCCACCGATCGGGACTCAAGAACCAAGCCACATTCGGAGCAGATTGTGTCCCCAGCTCTGCGATCATACACTGATGGAGTGTAAGTTTTGCAGTCACTGCAATACTCGTCATCTGCCATATGTGTAGCTACCTATCTTTGCTTGATTTGCAGAAGCATATGAAAAAAATGGTTCTGTTGTGTGTGAATTTGGGAAGCTTGGTGTTATATATATATATATATATATATATATATATATATATATATATATATATATATATATATATATATATAGAACTTGCGTTAGGGTGAGGATTTGGCAATCTTACTGAACATTTAATTCATTAATTTACCACCAACTTAAATGACACTGTTTGGTACATTTAATACTTATTTAGATTAATAGGTGCTTGTTTAATATTAAACGTATAAATAATATAAATAAATGAGCAGCATTAATTGATATAGATTATTTATAGAAAATAAACATATATATCTTTTCTTCTTTTTTTAGTTTTCTCTCAGATTTTTGTTTTCATTTACTCTTTTCATTTTTTTATAGTTTAAAGTTTTTATTTTTTTTACATAAACCGAGAAAATTATCTCTTTTTTATAGAGTGATGAGACAACATATTGTAAAGCAAAATTTAATATTTTATTTTAAAAAAAGGTATTTTGATCTTTTTAACAAACGTAGAGGGCATGTCGAAATTATGAAAGTATAAGAAACTTTTGGATTTGGCACACCATGTTAGATACAAAACTAAAAGTGTACTTGAGAGTTTTTTAAGGCTTTTCTATTGAAAAAATAACAGTACAATTGTAGTAAAAAAAAAAACTCTCAAAAATACTTATATTTCCTATACTTAGAATAAACCATGCTTCAACATCATTGTTTCTTTGCGAGCATTTATGCCTACAAAGTTGTAACTACATTCACTATGCATGGACACACAAATTTGCAGGACGCTTTGTAAGAACACTTGGTTGAATAGACACACACACGGCTATATGTAAAAAAATGCAACACAAAATGCAGATAAAAATTGTTGTTCTCATATGAAGGCATTTGACTCAAGCTGATATGAAGCAGACAAGAATTACCTTACCTGTTTTTTGGCTATATATTATTACATACAAAAAGATTCTTCTGTTTCTTCCATTGATGTGTGCTTTATTGAAGCTATTTCTAATTTCCATCACAGGAAAGAGAAATTTCTACAAACAGATTGGTATTAAACTATTGTCTCAACCACACTTGGTAATCTGGTCCTTTGTCAACAAACTTCTGCCAACTCCCTTCCAACTGGTTCTCCTTGGAGGGATTCCAATCAAACTGTCCCAGCTTCATTACTAGTGCATCACCAACCTGAGCAACATAACCTTCATTGTTTGCATGGTATATCTTGATCGAGCTCCGACAATGGATTCCGGCACGCCGCCGAGCTTCAATCAACTCCGTTATCACATCATGGATGCCAAAATCATAGAAATGGTCATAAAATATTACAGGCTGCACAAAAAAAACACAATAAGGGGCCTCAGATTTGTGTAAGCAAACACATTACCTGCATTCCTTAGTCCTTTCTAACAAGAAATTAAATTTAAGTGATCACAACTTCACAAGTACCATTCATTTTTTTTCAAGAAAACATTATTGAACTATCGTCAACAATGACAGGTATGTGATGAAAGTATTGGATGCTATTTTATTAAGGACTTACAGTTCCAGGATGAGTCAAAATATATGCATATCCTTGCATGAGTTTATCCCGTGGGAATGGCCAGTGGCCCTGAAAGTAAAAAGAAATGTTAAATCCATTTTTCTCATTATTTAGCATGGTTAGTTAGGTAGTAACTTGAGCTGAAAAGATATTAATATACATGCAACAATGTCGTAGTAGTAACTATTACAGAAAGGGAAAACCTTTGTAATTCAATAGTCACTGACAATACATTCTTTTCCAACGTTTCTGGGTTCCTTACAAAATTTTTATGTGTCATACTTCATCAGGGAGAGAGAGAGAAAGAGAGAGATAAAACCTGTGTGGACCCAGTATCATGATTCTCTAAGAATGTAACAGCACGAGAAGGCCACCATCCCATCACTCCTGTAGGTTTCCCTTGAGGATCAATCAGTCTCCAATATTCGTTATGCAGAGCAGAATGAAGTATGCCCTGAGAAAGGGTTACATACAGAAAGAATAACAATTTTGCAGCAAGATAATACAAAGTTATATCCTGAAACTTTTGCTTGTATCATTCACCTTCCTCCTCCAGTGACAAAAAGAAGTCAAAACTTGGTTAAGATATTTGCAAAACGAAAAAAGAAAACAAAAACCACAGCAGTCAAATCCAATCATGCTGCTAATTGCAATAACAAAGTTCGAGTTTGAAAACTCAATGTGAGATAAAAGTCTTTCTCTTCTAGACAACAAGATTTAAAAGGATGAGGTCACCAAGAAACCTCATTTACTTTTGTGGATAGGGATACCTTTGTCGTTATATCAAATGCAGATGAAGTACCACCAGTTGCATTGATCCAATTCACTATCCGTTGCCGATGAGGATCTAATCATTATAAGCACCATAAATAGCTTGTAAGACAATAATATAGAAATTGGGTATGTTGGAAATGTTTCACATATTCCAATAGGACCAACAGATGATAAATAAGCATACAAAAATATATATGGAAATATCCATATATAAAATATGATTTTATCAACACTACTAGATTATTTGGAAATATCCCAGAACTATCATATAATAGATTATATGCCAGGATTAGTTTCCCTATTTCCTTATTATCTCTTAATATTAGTTACTATATCTCCTTATCTAATCATGTTTGGTTTCACTAATTTGTTAAATTTACTACAAGTAGTATAAATAACAATTAGTACTTTAGGTTTTATGAACATATCAACTAGTCAATACATTGTAGCACATCTCCATTAACATCAATTCAGTGTTTCATTCTCTTTTATCTCTCTTCCTCCCCTGAATTGAAACCTAATAATTTCAACAAACACAATCTGAACTCAACTTTCTTTAATATACAATAAGGATAGACTAATATCAAATGAGTGTGAAAGCAGTGAACAATAACCTTGGTTGTAACACAAACTTCCGTGTTCATAGCCCAAGCTGTCCCAATATTCTCCAATGGCAAATACAGGATTTGACGCTTCAATATATTCTTTAACGTATGTGCCAGAGAAGCCTCTGCCGACAGAATGAAAAGTTATCAAATTTTACATGAGAATAAGCTGGTTAAGAAACAAAAAGAACCAGATCATCTTCTCAAGTTCCATGTGATAAAAGCTAAAGATCAATAATGTGGATAACACACATTTTCTCAGTAAAACCTACACACTTAATTAGTAAAGAATTTGTCATAAACCTTCAGTATGCTTCAGCAGACAAAAGAATACCTAACAAAGTCAAGACGCCATCCATCAAAACCTATATCATTGCGAAGCCAGTTCAACCAACCCTTGATATCTTTCCTTACAAAGTCCTGAGAATGGTCAATATTGGGTGCAGCATGGAAGATATCACCTACATAGAGCATTAAAAAGGTTTAGATAAGTAAAACCTCCTAATCATCAATATAGTCATTGGTAAAGCATTATGCCGTCTTATATAGTGGAAGTATCTGGTAAAGTTTTGTGCAGTCTTATTGAGGAAAACTTGCCATATTTTAGACTTTCATCTCAATAAGACACAAGTACAATGCACTGTTTTTAGGACCTTGTCAATCTTGATTTGAAAGTGGCAAACACTCAGATTAATTACAAAAAAATGATTTCATGAGATTCTTCTAGTTTTTTCCTCGTACTAATTTGATCAAGCTTTGTTTTATTTAGAATGAAAAGAAACAACTCCAAAAGGCTCGTGAAAATTGAGCTATTCTCATGAAAATTACATATCGAAAAGACAAAAATTGAACAACTGCATCATCTGCATAGGATGTACAAATATACCACTTGAAGGATTTCCACGCCCCTCAAAATTTGGATCATCACATACAATTGCTTCAGGTCCCCATGAAAGCTTGCCACCAAAAATGTTCCAAACACCATTTGGACTCTGAAAGAAATAAAAGTTGTTGATTTATATAATAGCCACTTGATGGTCTGCATTATGAACTGTGCCTTTAAAAAGATTGCCCCAAGTTTCATATGCTAGTGTTGGACATAATACTGAGTCAAAGATCAAAAACAATCATAGGCAACCTTGCATGTCCAGACTAAGACAACCCACAATTAATAAGTTTCTGCACATTTTAGATCAAAGTGGATTCAAAGACTAGTGCTTTCATAGAATTTTCTTGCCTTCGGTTTTAACATTGGTTTATTAGGTGTGAAATTGTGAATGAAAGTCAATGCATAGAGTTGGGTTAGATGGATAGATCCAGTAGCATCATATTCCAGAATCAAGAACCAGCTTTTCTAAAAGCTTAAGCTATTAGGTGGAATACTAGAATAGTTTTACATTTCTCTCACACCTTACATAAGAGTGACTTGAACTTAAAGCACGGACACTCGACTCACAGATCACTTTTCCTGAAATATAATTTCTCTACCAACAATTGAGGAGGCAGGGGAAGATCAGTTCATCATATTATATTGTGGGCTTACAGTATCAGAAAAATGACAAAATAAGCACTGACATAAAACCTCGTGCTTTAAAGCCAGGAAATATGAATCCCTTTCATGGCTCAAACTCACTCATCATGCAGTTTGGAGTGAAGACAAAAGGCATAAAATCACAACTATCTTATACTAAGACTAAACACTACTTTATTATACCAGAACCTTTCGTTGTAAACTTTTTTTTAAAGAAAAAAAAAAAAAGGTAATTCTTTAGACCAGAAACTCTGTTTTTAAACACTTCAAACAACCAGAATATCTTCAAATTTTAAACTTCTAATCAGTGACCCAAACAGTGTACGATAACCTTTCTCAGCAAATATAAAAAGACCTCGGGCTCAACAATAAATTTACCTGTTTATGTGCACATCGATGGTTAAGTACAACATCTCCCAAGGCCTAATTACAAAGGAAAACCCTTTAAGAAATTATAAATATGAAATATAAGCATTACTACAATAGAAACACTTTAACTATATAAATTCATTTGAGCAACAGTGAAACACTCACAAGTTGAAATGAAACTCGATAAAAATCATCAAAATATTTCCTTACACATTCAGCAATAACTGATTTATGTTTGCATTTCTCTTGTTATCATCAAAAAGGCACTTAATTGTTTCCTTTCAGTCTCATAAAAAAAGGATGTCATTTAAAACAACCAAGTTTACTATCATTTTCACACAGTTTATCCTAAAAACTTAACTGTGATATCAATAAAATTACTTAACATTCTCCCTACCACTTAGAGTTAAGTGGTTGGATTCCGGTTGAGGATGGCTCTATAATCAGTTTGGACAATAAACTCAATTTTTTACATGTTTGGTTACCCTCAAAAGTATGTCCAAACACTCATATTTTGAATGAAAACTCAGTTCTATAAAAGCAAGACCAATGTTTATTTTGCAAAATTAATACTACAAAATTAAGTTTGACAACTTTAATCAGAATATGCATTTAAAAATTGGAAAAAAAAAACTAATTAATTCCAATAAAAGATTAGTTTCCTTTTTTTGTGATTTAAACTGAAAAATTTAGCCCCTAAAAGGTATGTAAATTTGGTTCAAATTTAAGGGGGGGACTTGAAGTTGTTACTTTCGGACACCTAGAACCATAAATATCTGAAGAGATTAGTTGCCTAGGATACATCTTCAGGTATTCGATGTTCAAAATTAGCAGCACAACTTACCAGCAGATCTTGAGAATGCATTTCCTCTATACAGTATTTAAGCTCTTCCACAGAACCATAGGATGAATTCAAGTTGTAAAGATCAGAAGGCATATAACCTGCATATAGTTTATTCGGTTTATGAATGCAATATCTATCACGGATTGATCATATTATTGCACAATAAGGATTAGAATAACATTAAAAATAAATAGAACGGGTTTTTGGGGAAAGAACTTACTTGTTTGTTTATGAAAAAAAGTTTAATATTTTTTATACCAATAAAGTTAAAAAGCTGTACTTGGTTCAGTTGAAAACAACAAGCAATGTGGAAGAAAATTTAGTCTTATACTTGATAGAGGTATATATTCGTTGTAAATACACTTAAGCTAAAGTAACAGCAGATGACTGTAACACCATCAGCAGTAACATAAATTAATCAGGACATAAACTAAATAAACAAACTAAATGCTTGTGATCATGAAATCATATTATGCAGATTGTTTGGCCCTGTATAATTAGATCTACAACCCAATAAAAAATGGAAAAAATGAAATATGGCCTTCTATTATGATCACAAGATGCCCCTTCCAAGTCTAGAGTCTTGGAATTTGGACTTAGAGTCTTGGTATTTGGACTTACAGTCAAACTCATCCTGACAAAACTGACTTATAAAATGAAGACTACCCACCCACAGCCTATTTTAGAAACCAAGCACTACTTAACTTTTATTTTAAGTTGAAGTGAGATGTCAACCTCCCAAGAGCCAGCGTTTAGGTGGCTTCAACTATGATTCTGCACTTAGCCTTTTCTGGTCAATCCCTCCACAGGTAGTTTTTCAAAGACAATGAAGCCTAGAGGTAACCACAACTAAGCTGGCTTCTAAGTTTCAACACACCATCTCACTCCCAAGACTATGGACCTGGAGCATGACAATGCAAGTTGCCCAATAATAGATCTAGCATAGACTTTGATTTCATCCTTTTTTTTCAGTTTCTTTATTAAAGAAGATAGACTTATCTAAAACATGAACTAAAATATGAATTTTCTATCCTAAATATCAATATTGATGAAATAATACAAAAGAAATCAAGTAGCACCTTGAGGAGAAACAGATTCTGTTGGAGGTGGCAGCCACACTGCTGTCACCCCACAATGAGATAAATCAGCTGATTTAGCTGCTAATTCCAGATACCAGCGCCTTCTCCAGCTCTCCCAGTTAAAACCTTGAAACTTGGTTAAAAAGAAAATTCATAGAAGTTAACTCTTTTACTTCTTCCCCTTTTATCTGTCACTATAATAGGTAAATACATACAACAGAAAATGCACACGAAGAATACATGAAATATCAAGAGTCGACGAACAACATCAGATAGAAACATACAAATAAAACAATGCATGCGATAAAACAAAATGAAAGGTACTTTGGTCAAATCATTGACCATCAGCACATAGTGCTCCAACATGTAAAGTACTGCATGATACTACACATTTTCAATTTACACAAGATAAAGTATCATGTAAAAGTAAGCTAGATGAAAGCTTACTTAAAATGGAATAACCGCAAGAGTTACATATTGTTAAAGATATGATTGGTTCTATTTAAATAGGGAAATACGAAATGATTGTATAGCTAGAAATTAGGGATCCCTTTTGCTTGTTGTATCTTTAATTATATCATTATTAAAATATAGACAATGCATTATTTGTGCGTGTAAACACAAAATTCAGCAAACTCTATAAAAACACATTTTATAATTATAATAACCAGTTGTTATTGGATCAAATTGCATTTGTGGCTAATACACATTTACGCAAAATCTGTGAAGTCATTAAGTAAGTAAATGTACTGACCACAATCTCACGTCCTGTTCCTGTTCCTGGCTCTGCATTGAAGTTATGTTAAAATTTAAATGCTATAAGTGGACCGCATAAACAAAATAAATCTTTGTGTAAGCAATTTTTATATTTAATTTCAAGAAATGTACTAAGACCACCTAGTTTTGTTTGGTCAGGAGCTCTTTGCCATTGTATAGTCTTCCGTTGAAGAGCACGCTCCAACGCCTTCCGCTTCTTCTCAATCGTTTCCCTTTCATAAACATGTTCAACTAGAACATCTCCTTCCTTTGGCTTTTCTCGAGCAATGGACCATACTTCATCTGCTGTAGGCAACTCCAAGGATCTGAATTTTGATGTGAATGCTTCAGCAACATCCAGTTTTTTTGGTGGAAATTTGGGAGAGACAGCGTTAATCCTCCTTGCCATCCATTGAGGTATCTCTCTACGTGGACCATCACTCAGTAGTTTCCATTTTTGAGAATCTACATCTGTCAAAAGATCTATCCGTCCCCCATTAACAACATAGATAGAATCGTCATCCCCTTCGTCTTGTAGCCTTCCCTTCAATAGCAATGATTCAGCCATTTCAGCTCTCTGCCTCCACGTTTTCAAGGCATCTTCCGATGCCTTTAATGATCTCTGCAGTGCTTCACATCTTCTTAGGTAGGCATAATCTTTACAATGAACAACTTCTTTGGCAGCTTCAACAGTAGCCTTGATGTTCTTCAAGTCAGCCTTAAAAGCCTTGGAAATAGCCTTCGTTCTTTCTGCCACATCTTTCTTCACTTTGTCCAACATTGACTTCATCTCTTCCTCCTGCTTGAGGCTATTTTTCCTGCTTGAATCCTGAAATTCAAGCAAAGCTTTCTCTGCATCATTAGCTTTTTTCTCAAATGCCTGTAACTGCTGTCTGGTATTCTCTAACTCCAAATTCAGTTTATCAGCCTCCTTTCTTGCAACCATCAACTGAGATTCTATATCACTTATTATTCCTTGTAACTTGATATTCTCTGCCTGGACATCGGCAACTTCAGTGAATGGAGATGTACCATCTATCAATGTCTCCACAGACCTCTTTGCAAGTTCACCTGCTTCCTCTGCCACAACTAAAGCCCTCTCTATAGCATGTCTTGATTTTTCCACAATGGATGATATTGTTCCCTCAGTTGCATCCTTAATCTGTTTTTCAATCAGATGTGCTGCTTCAGCAGCTGTAGTTTCAGCAGATGAAATTCTGAGTTGAGCATCTTCTAGTATATGAGAAGTTGCCTGCTGGAAAGCAACCTCCGCTAATTTTTCAACCTGCACAGCAAGATCAACAGCATCTTGTTTGGCAAGGACCAGTTTAGATTTCAAGGTGAACTTCTCTTCCACTGAGTCCTCCAGCTTTTTCTGGAAAAGAGATTTCGCAGCCTCAAGTTCTGCTATAGCTACTTCCTTGTCATGTAAAATGGTATTGATGTATTCCTGGTTTTTAGCCTCAGAACGAGCAAGTTCTTCAAGTAATTGATCTCTCTCTTTCTCGATAACCTCTTGTCTGTGTTGTGCCTCTGAGAGAGCTTTTCTGGCTATATCTAACTCATCTTCTATTCCTATAACATCACTTCTTACTGAAAGATCGTCTTGATCGACAACCACGTCTGTTAATGTGTCATCTGAATCATTCTGTCATGGAAATAAATAAATAAATATAGGTCAATCTCCCACTATCAAAACATGAGCCCTTGTCATTTGTGCCTACTAACTAGAGTATCATTAAAAGATATGTGAAACTTGGTCACCTTATTGAACCCTATTATTCAAAATGACCAACCTCCAAAACATACATTTCTGGTTTAAAAATTGCAATTTAGGAAAAACAAATTACAGATAAAGTTAACAGTTTACAAAGAGTAGTGTTAATCATTAAACACTCACTCAATGACTCAAGCAGCCAATTGTTCCTAAACTAAAACTACTTACACCAAGAATTAATTTTCTGCATTTTCCAGAGAAATGACACTGGTCATCTTTTTAAAATACCTTATTCTGTTACCCGTCTCTACTCTACCACCAACTCTTACTATTTGACACTAGGTATAATTCAACTGCGTAAGTGTAACAGAAAAATCACGTGCAATAAAAATGGCTCTTTTAAACCATGTGTAAGTGGTGTAGACAACTCTTAATAACGTGTGCGATATATGTAATTTACCAGGCAATATATCAACTTGGTAAAGCTAGTCAAGTTGTAGATTCAAGAAAAATGGTTTGAACTGTCAAAAGAGAAGTTGCAAAAAGGCATGTTGAAGAGAAAATAGACCAACTGATAAGTTCAAAAGCAACACGAAAGATGAAAAGGTGAATTCCAAGTGAAGAATTCCTATTCAAGATATTGGTTATTTTTATAACTTAGCAGCATTGCCTCTGACCGATTACTGCTACATCATGGTAAATATTTAATTCTGTTCTGGAATTCTACCAAATAATACTTCTTTGTTCAAAGAGTTTGCTAAAACTTGCAAGTATATAGCTGAAAAGCGAAACCCAATCTTTATGAGAAATGTCAGTGACTTTATTTAGCCAACTCCAAAAAAAGGCCATAACTTTACTAAACTTCCTATCTTATACTTTACTAAAACCTTGTTAGTTAATCTTCTCCCTTTTTAAACACCAACAACACAACTCCTTACCGAGTGTGAAAAAACAATGTGTGCTGATTTGGAGATCCTCTGGTCAGCAAAGAAATAATTTCTGCAAAAAGAAAGCAACAATAATAACATAAAGTGGAAAGTAACAGGAAAACATAACACAACACAGTTTAGTTATATAAGCCCACCTCCTTCTAATTGACCTAGCAGAAGTTATTCTACAGATCAAAGGGTGTCTGGGAACAATGGAACAGCGTGGAAATATTCCAAATGCTGCATCAGGCAACAGAGCAGCTCCCATTTTATTTCTGCATAATAGAATCATACAATCAATTCATGCACTGAACTTTCTATCATCGTTGAAGTTGAATACAGAAGGATGCATATCAGTAAATTAACTATAGCAGTACAACACAACATACCACTATTTCTTTTCTCCTTATCTCCTTAACCTCACATCTAGAGCCATCACGAACAATTATCTGAAAACAATATACACAAAAAGGAAAAAGAAAAATAACCCACGTGATATCAGTCGGTGACAGTAAAGATTACAGCTGAATCAAGAAGAAAGTTTGGAAATTGGAGAAATGCAATTTCAGTTTTTTAAAAAATGCTGATTTTTTTTTTTCATTTTTTCAGTGAAATGAAAAAAAAAAGTGAATTATTTATTTGTATGAGGAGATGAATGGTGAGTAGTGAATGTGACGTAGATAGCAGAGATGTGACCTGGGTAGTGTAGCAATGGCGCGGACAACGAGAGCTTTTCACGGCCACAAAGTTGAATAGAGAAAGTGAACGAAGTTCAGAATCACGTTGTCTCAGCCTCACAGAGTCAACCTTTAATTGTAAAGTTTAAAAACAAGTAAAAGCCTTAAAAGAAAGCCCTTATTTGTAGAAATCGTCATTATCTACTCTCTTTTTTCTAAAGCGATATATCACTTCAGGTATTTTACTTCTTCAAAAAAAAAATAATCATAGCAGACACTGTCAGAGAATCTAACATGTCAGTTAGATTAAGAAACTTGTCGTTTTTCTTAAATAATCTTCGAAAAAAATATAAGTAGTTCAGAAAAAATCAAATAGCTATTAGTTTACTTCCTATGTTTATATTTATTCACATTTAGAAACTAATTTAAAACATTTTTAAATATTCCAGGGAATGGTTATGATATTTTTTAATACTTGAAAAATTACTCGTACGATTTCTTTAGTTCAAAGATTTTGGAAATTATGGATTTGCTAGTCAATTTTAGCAATTAATAACGAAAGAATATCAGTTAAAAAATTACTCTTATTTTGTATGGAGATATCAAAATTTCTTGGTGATTTGTAATAAGCTAAATTGTTTTTTTATTCCTCTTTTTCATTTTATTTTTTGTGTTTTTAGCTTTTTTTTTTCAAGAAACTTTATTTCAATTTTTTTAGAAAAATCGTAAGTTTTAACCATGTGTTCAATTATACATATATTTCATTTTGTTTATCCAATTGAACCTTAAAAAAGATGCATGATGCGAGAACCATATGTTCAAAGATCCAACTCACGGATTATGACATGGGGTTACCTATAAAGCCAAAAACTTTATTAGATATCTAACTGCTCTTAAAGATAAATAGCATGCGCAACAGTAAAGTAACAAAAATATTTTTTTTTTTGAAGGTGAAAGAAGCAATCGTTTAATTTAACGTTCACCCTCGTTACTTTAGAAGGGTGTTCTTGTGTTCAGTGTTATTATGAACACAAACCCAATCAGTATCACTTCAGAAGTTTGAAGAATTGTGACCGCAGGCGACAAGTGGACTTAAAATCATCTCCACAATCAGTCAATCAAAAACTTTGACTGACTAATGAGAAAAACAAGAGATAGGGTTTTGAAATGACTCGATTATCAAAAAATTCCACGGAAATAAATCATTCTTTCATCTCAAATTTACTTTCAATTATCCCTTCCAATCTTCATCAATGCTCTGACAGAAAACACACATTTCTCTTACACAAACCACTGCAACTAGAGTTAAAACAGTAGACTGAGTAAGAAAACAGTGCTAGTCACAACAAATCCAGAAACATACCAGATTAACTTCAATCGCAATTGACCAATATTTCACTATCTTCGGACAATTCACACTCCAATGTCTAAACACATGTAAAATCTTAAATTACACATTTGATTTCAAAAACAGCATTTGGATTCAAGATCATGCCCAACTGAAAATAAAGAACACGAGCAGATATCAAGAAAGGGTAAACATTTTTATCATTCAAAAGAAATTAGATTCACATTTCATTCTCCACAGGAACAACAATTACACCATTCTTACAACCAAGACAAAGGTCAAACCCTAGCCATAACAATCAAAGACAGAACCCTAACTCTACTCACTAAGCATTTCAACAGCGTCTTTAAGCCCTCTCGCCTCTAATTCTACGAGCGAGTTGAATATCTTTGGGCATTATGGTAACCCTCTTGGCGTGAATGGCGCAGAGGTTGGTGTCCTCGAACAATCCCACAAGATAGGCTTCAGCGGCTTCTTGAAGCGCAGAAACAGCGCTACTCTGAAACCTCAAGTCAGTCTTGAAGTCCTGTGCAATTTCCCTCACAAGTCTCTGAAACGGAAGCTTTCGGATGAGAAGCTCTGTGCTCTTCTGGTACTTTCTAATTTCCCTCAGCGCCACCGTCCCTGGACGGAACCTGTGAGGCTTCTTCACACCGCCGGTCGCCGGAGCAGACTTACGGGCAGCCTTCGTAGCCAGCTGCTTACGTGGCGCCTTGCCACCAGTGGACTTGCGAGCGGTCTGCTTCGTACGTGCCATGTCGAAGAAACCCTAAACCAATAAAACGTAGAGAATTGGGAGTTTAAACCTCTTGATGAAAGAAATTGCAGTGGGTGAATGAATATGAGATTTGAGAGAATATATATACACAGGGAGAGGAAAAAGAGAATGGCGGGAAATTCTGAAAGCCTCTTCTGAAATTTGAGAAGGAGAAGGCAATCGCATAGCCGTTGATGAAGAGGGAAATCAACGGTTGCGAGTGTTTTAAAGTAAGGGCACTAGGATCGCGATCCGTGCCACAAAAAGTAACCAATGGGATTTTTGCTTCCCTTACATTTTAAGATTAGAGCAAAGTTTGCGGATTAGCTATGTTATGTATTAAAAAAATAAAAAAATTATGAAATAAATAATATTTTACATATTTTAATAAACAAACTTTAATTTCCGGATTAGTATTTGTTAAGTTATTAGATATGTTATGATATATTTTAAAACACTAATAAGCCTAAATTTATGACAGTTACACTGATTTCACTTTCCTTATTATAAAAACTAAAACACAATCATATTAAAAAATTAAAATAAAACTTTTGAAGTCGATGAACAATTAGTGACCTGTAATTTGACTTGATCAATTTGTCTCGAACAAAATTTAGAATTCATATAGAAAAAAAAAATGGAAAAAAAAAGTATCATTTATTTTGAAGCAAATAGCAAATATATTTTAATTAAAAAATTCCTCTAAATCTGCACTTATTCAGATTGGACAGTAAATATGTTAGCAACAAATCAAAACAGTTCTTGTGAAAATTCTAATTGATAGTTTAAAAAAATATAATAATATTAAAATATAGGTATAATTTTCAAATATCATTATATATGTTGTTTTTTAGAAGAAAAAATAAATAAGTAAAGATAGTATAACTCATTTTAAGAAAACAATTGAGCATTACATAAATGATTATGTCTCACATTATAATAAATTATACTTTTTGACGACTTGATTTTGTAAAATTTATTATATTCCTTTTTAATATCAATTATAATTTTATTTTGAAGTGGATATCTCTATTTTTCACATTAACTTTCTTATGAGAATTTTTCATTTCACCTCATCCAACACTATAAAATCAATAACTAATTATAATACAAATGTGTGCAAATTTGTTCTAGCTATTTTCTTTTATATTTGTTAATGGTTTCTATTTTGTAACATTTAGTCATTCACGTAGTGCATTTAGTAACATGTAGTGTTTTATTTTCGTGGAGAGCAGTTTGTATCTATTTGTATTTGAACTAGTTGAAAAACAAATCACAGTAGGCTTATGGTGCTGCATTACAAACATTTTCTGTTTTTTAACTTCGTATCCAAAGCACGTTTACTTTATGACAAGATTATAAATAATAACATAAACAAACTTTATAATTTTAATAAAAAAACATCCAAAAGGCAAGTTTAAATTAATTTATATTTATCTTTCACATAAATAACTATTTTATCAGACAGGAGAATATAGAGTTTTGAAATTGATAAAAACTTAAATATTTAAGAAAAATATTATAAGATGATGAAAAAAAAATATGAAATGGGAATAGTTAAGCATTGAGTATAAAAAAATGAGAAGAATGCAAAAGATATATAAAAGAACGATAAAATGTTATTTAGGATTAAGGTTAAAAAAAAAAAAACATACTTTTGGGGTGGGTTGAGGTGTTAAAATTACAATGAATGTGGTAAGGTGGCGGCCTTATATGGTAGTGAGGGGAAAGAGAAGCTCACGATCATTGTCTCAGTGATGGTGACTGAATTAAAAAATAGAGTGTCCGCAGTGTTTAAGATAAAAGGTCACTAAAGAAAAATAAGAAGATAAAATACATAATATTAGTGAGCAGTTAACCGATAGAAGTTCAATTTTTTAAAAATAAACGATAAACTTTTATTATTTTTTTGACTTTAATATTTATTTATTTTTATAAATAGTTTAGTTTTTTTTTTGTTACTTTAATATAATACAGATAATCATAGTTAAATTTAGTTAGATTAATTTTGTTCATTTATAACAATATATAAAAATGATACTCTCTTTTGTGTCCATATTTCATTATTCTAATTTTACCGTTAATTATATTTTAAAAACTAATAAATTTATAAATAGTTTACTTTTAACCATTAGTCTGAAAATCTTTTTTGTCTTCAACCGTTGTTTTAAAAATTTCTCTTATGTACATATTTTATTTTTCTAATTTTACATTTAACAACTATTTTAAAAATTCATTATATATTCTTGATTGAACTGAACTGAACTGAATCGGATCAAATTGATTTGAGTCGAACCAAACCAGGTCGAATCGAACCGAACCGGACCTAACCGAACTGCAATGAACCGAACCGAACCGCAATGAACTGAATCGAATCGTGTTAAACCGAACCAAACCGAACCGCACTGAACCAAACTAAAATGAACCGAACTGAGCCGCATTGAACCGAACCGGACCAGACCGAACCGAACCGAACCACACTAAACTGAACAGAACCAAACCACATTGAACCGAACTGAATCAAACCGAACCGAACTGAACCAAATTGAACCGAAATGAACCGAACCGAACCATTAAAACACCTTCAAACAAAAGAGGAGAAAATTTAAAGGCAGATTTTACACTTTCATAATTAATTAATATAGAGAGCAAAAGGGAGACGCTTTGTAATGTGCGTAAAAAATGTCACACCCAAAAGTTTTTACCATAATGATGAAGTCTCTCTTAAACAATTGAAAAATAATGTTTTCTTCAAATTAAATAGAGTAAGTGTATAAACAATAACATAAACAAACAATATACTTTCAATAGAAAAACATTAAAAGGACAAACTTATATTGGTTTGTTTTCATTTTTCACACAAATAACTATTTTGTCAAAGTAGAGAACATAGAGTTTCGAAATTGGTAAAAGCCTAAATATTTAAGAAAAATATTATAAGACGATGAAAAAAATTGTGAAATGGAAGTAGTTAAGCATTGAGTATAAAAAAATGGGAAGAATGCAAAAGACATATAAGAGAATGATAAAATGTTACTTAGATTTAAGGTTCAAAAAAAGACATGCCAGTTAGGTGGGTTTAGGTGTTAGAATTGCAATGAAGGTGGTAAGGTCGGACGACGAGAGCAAGGCAGCATGGCCTTATATAATAGTGAGGGGAAAGAGAAGCTCAAGATCATTGTCTCAATGAAGAAAAATGCGAAGATAAAATACATAATATTAGTGAGCAGTTAACCGACAGAAGTTCAGTTTTTTAAAAATAAACAATAAAACAATATTGTTTAATTTTTATTATTTTTTTCCTTTAATATTTAATTTTTATTATAAATAGTTTAGTTTTATTTTTGTTACTTTAATATAATACAAATAATCATAGTTAAATTTATTTAGATTAATTTTGTTTATTTATAACAATATATAAAGAGATACTCTCTTTTGTATTCATATTTCATTATTCCAATTTTACGGTTAACTACTATTTTAAAAACTCATAATTTTATAAATAGTTTTTTTTTAACCATTAGTCTGAAAACATTTCCTGTCTTCAATCGTTGTTTTAAAAACTTCTCTTATGTACATATTTTATTTTTCTAATTTTACATTTAACAACTATTTTAAAAACTCATTATATATTCTTTATTGAACTGAACTGAACTGAACCGAACCAGATCAAATTGATTTGAGTCGAACCGGACCAGACCCAACCAAACCGCACTGAACCGAACCGGACCAAACCTAAACAAACCACAATGAACCGAACCGAACTGTACTAAACCGAATCGAACCACACTAAACTGAACCAAACCGAACCGCTCTGAACTGAACCGAACCGAGCCACATTGAACAGAACCGGACCAGACCGAACCAAACCGAACCGAATCAAACCGAACCGAATCAAACCGAACTGAATCGGACCGAATCGAACCGAACCGAATCAAACTAAACTGAACCTAACCGAACTAAACTGAACCGAACTTAAATACTTTTTAGTTGTGCTGAATTTTAGAACACCTTAAAAAAAAGAGGAAAAAATTTAAAGGAAATTTTTACACTTTCATATTTAATTAATATAGAGCAAAAGGAGAGTTGCTTTGTAATATGCGTAAAAAATGTCACACCCAAAAGTTTTTTACCATAATGGTGAAGTTTCTCTTAAACAATTGAAACATAATGTTTTCCCGAAATTAAATATAGCAAGTGTATAAACAATAACATAAACAAACAATATACTTTCAATACAAACAAAACATTCAAAGGACAAGCTTAAATTGGTTTGTATTCACCTTTCACAGAAATAACTATTGTGTCAAAGTGGAGAACATAAAGTTTCAAAATTGGTAAAAACCTAAATATTTAAGAAAATTATTATAAGAAGATGAAAAAAATTGTGAAATGAAAGTAGTTAAGCATTGAGTATAAAAAAATGAGAAGAATGCAAAAGACATATAGGAGAATGACAAAATGTTACTTAGGGTTAATGTTCGAAAAAAGACATACCAGTTTGGTGGGTTTAGATGTTATAATTGCAATGAAGGTGGTAAGGTGGGACGACGAGAGCAAAACGACATGGCCTTATATAGTAGTGAGGGGGAAGAGAAGCTCATGATCATTGTCTCAATGATGGTGACTGAATTAAAAAAATAGAGTGTGTGTGGTGTTTAGGATAAAAGGCTATTGAAGAAAAATGAGAAGATAAAATACATAATATTAGTGAGCAGTTAACCAATAGAAGTTCAATTTTTTAAAAATAAATGATAAAACAATAATGTTTAATTTTTATTATTTTTTTACTTTAATATTTAATTTTTATTATAAATAGTTTAGTTTTTTTTTGTTACTTTAATATAATACACATAATCATAGTTAAATTTAGTTAGATTAATTTTGTTCATTTATAACAATATATAAAGAGAATACTCTCTTTTGTGTCCATATTTCATTATTTCAATTTTACCTTTAATTATTATTTTAAAAACTAATAATTTTATAAATAGTTTATTTTTAACCATTAGTCTAGAAACCTTTTTCGTCTTCAACCGTTGTTTTAAAAATTTCTCTTGTGTACATATTTTATTTTTCTAATTTTACATTTAACAACTATTTTAAAAATTCATTATATATTCTTTGTTGAACTGAAGTGAACTAAACCGAACCAGATCAAATTGAACTGAATCGAACCGGACCAGACCGAACAACACTGAACCGAACCGCACTAAACTGATCTGAATCGCGTTTAACTGAACCGAACCGAACTGAACCACACTAAATCGAACCGAATTGCACTGAACCAAATCAGATCGAATCGAACTAGACCAGACTGAACCGCACTGAACCAAACCGAACTGCAATGAACTGAACCGAAGCACACTAAACCAAATCGAACTGCACTAAACTGAAGCAAACCGAATCGCACTGAACCGAACCGAACCAAACTGAAACGAACCGCACTAAACCGAACCGAATCGCGTTGAACCGCACCGGACCGAATCGAACCGAACCGAACTGAACTGAACTGAACTGACCCAAACTGAACCGAACTGACCGAAACTAGATTACTCTTTAGTAGTGTTGAATTTTAAAACACCTTCAAAACAAAAGGAGAAAATTTAAAGGAAAATTTTACACTTTCATACTTAATTATTATAGAGCAAAAGGACAGGCGCTTTGTAATGTATGTAAAAAATGTCACACCCAAAAGTTTTTTCAGCAATAACACCATAATCGTGAAGTCCCTCTTAAACAAATGAAACATAATTTTTTTTTCCAAATTAAATATAACAAGTCCATAAACAATAACATAAACAAATTGTATACTTTCAATAAAAAAAACATTCAAAGGACAAGCTTAAATTGATATGTATTCACCTTTCACACAAATAACTATTTTGTCAAAGTGAAGAACATAGAGTTTTGAAATTGGTAAAAGCCTAAATATTTAAGAAAACTATTATAAGACGATGAAAAAAAAAGTGAAATGGGAGTAATGAAGCATTGAGTACAAAAAAATGAGAAGAATGCAAAAGACATATAAGAGAAGAATAAAATGTTAGTTGGGGTTAAGGTTCAAAAAATACATACTAGTTGGGTGGGGTGTGAGGTGTTAGAATCGCAATTAAGGTGGTAAGGTGGGACGACGAGAGCAAGACAACATGACTTTATATAGTAGTGATGTGGAAGAAAAACTTACAATCATTGTCTCAATGATGGTGACCGAATTAAGAAATAGAGTGTGCGCAGTGTTTAGGATAAAAGGTCATTGAAAAAAAATGAGAAAACAAAATACATAATATTAGTGAGCAGTTAACCGATAGAAATTCAGTTTTTTAAAAATAAATGATAAAACAATAATGTTTAATTTTTATTATTTTTTTACTTTAATATTTAATTTTTATTATAAATAGTTTAGTTTTTTTTTACTTTAATATAATAAAGATAATCATAGTTAAATTTAGTTAGATTAATTTTGTTCATTTATAACAATATATATAAAAAATATACTCTCTTTTGTGTCCATATTTCATTATTCTAAGTTTTCTGTTAATTATTATTTAAAAAACTAATAATTTTATAAATAGTTTATTTTTAACCATTAATTAAAAACCTTTTTTTATTTAATAATGAAGAATTGTTTTAAAAACTTCTCTTTCCTCTTATTGTTTTTGTTATTGAATAATATTTTCGATTGTTTATTTCTATCAAATTCCATCGCAAATAAATATTATATTACACACGACTCTACTAGTAGTACGTACGAAACAGGCGACGATCTCTGGTCTTGTGAAACCCCGTCATCCTTTAATACCTTTAGTTGTCGTTTAAGTTCTGCATCGTGTCGTTTAATCCTATTCCGCGTCACGGAACCGTACGACGTTAGGCGAGAGGCACAAAACCCCGTTTCGCCGACCAGTTGCGTTCGTTCCTACCCAATACCGCCTGAGTCTTCTTTCGTTTCCTGGTATCAGAAACAAAGAAGAAGCGAAAAGAGAAACAAACGCGACAAAATTGCACTTCTTCGTCGTCGTCTTCTTGTTTCGCAATCTCGAATTGGTTAAACAATGACAGAGGATAGCAGCGTTAGGGTTTCTTTTTCCAACGAAACCTCCGTGTCCAACGATGCTTCGCAAACGCGGCGGAGGTAAAACCTCTTTAACTCCAATGCCTTATTTTCCGTGTTTTGCGAATTATGTGAAATTCGTTTGGATTTCGTGCGCTGTTGATTCTATCGTTTTGTTAGTCTTTCTGCTTTGTTTTATTTGGTTATTACAATTGTGATTATTTAGCTTAGTGTTTGGAATTTTAGAATTAGAGTCTCATCGACACCCGAAAATGGTGTGATGTGATATCGGGTAGCCAATAGTGGGTTGTTGACGCATCGACATGTGATGGAAATGCTAAACAAATTTTATTTTGTTGCAAGTCTTTTGGGATTTCATTTTTGAGTGTTGCGGTTTTTGTTTAGAAAGAAAAGAAAGTGGGATCAACCAGCGGATTCGTTGATGCCAGTTGGTATGGCAGTCCCTGGAGCACTCCCTTTGAGCAATGCTATTTCACTTGGAGGGATTCCATTTCCTGGCATGGTTCCGGTGATCTCCGGTGCCCTTTTGACGAATCCTCTGGCAGCTTCTGCTCAGGTTCAGCAACAATCTGCTGCAGCTGCTGTTGCCGCCCAAAAAATGAATCAAGTGAGTGTAGATTTCTAATCTCTTATGATGTTTATCATATTTGCTGGTGCCCTTTCTTGATTAAGTTGCTGCCTCAACATTTAATTCTTTAGCTTTTGGAGAAGGGAGTTTTTAGTTGTTAAATAAAATGTCATCTTAGGATTTGTAATTTGGGAATGATCGGGAGGTCTTTGAAGCTGCGGTAAACATGATAAGGGGGATGAGTTGTGCTTCACCAGTTCTTCAATTTGAAAGACCAAATCCTTGGCTCAATAAGAAGTAATATTGCTGCATACATGTATATAATGAAAAGTTCAAGTATACAGAAACAAATATCCGTCCCTTGTTGAATTTTGCTGTTACACTCTATTTGGTTACACTTGGAGTGACCTTCTCTAGATTTAGTGTATTGGGAACTTCCTCCATCATAACATCTTGATATCGAAACTTTAGAAATTCTGGAAATTTGATTTTTCAGTTTGTCAGTGACATGATTTATAAATTTTGTTTCTCTATCTCTTTATACCTTTTTAGGCTGGTTCTATTTAAGATGAAGTATATTTTCACATTATATTTTTTTAGCCTTTAAACATTATATTGAAATTTGACTCAGAGTCAATAATAGGTTTTCATAATGTGTTTTGATTGAGATGGAGTGAAATAATGACTATACTTTTTGACTTTGATATAATCAATACTGTGTCTGTGTTTATATTAACTTTTATCATTTCATTTTGTGTAATGTGATGGTACGTGTTTTGAGACATCAGTGTTCTTTGTATACATTGTTTTCCTTATACATTCCTCAGAACAATTGCTCAAGTGTTTGATGAATGCTGTATAATCTGTCTAATTAATAACATATCTACATAGATATTTTGCAGCATGCTTCTGAAGCCTCTTTTCCCCACTTTTTTCATTTTTAATTTATTTATTATGAATTTCTTTTTTATATTTCAAATAGTATTCAAGTTTCTTATCTATCTTAACTGTGAGATGAATGTTCCTGTAGCAAAAGATCCAAGATGAATTAATAATTGCTCGGGAAATTGTCATAAATGATGCAGAGTCTTCTGTTCGCTACAAGTTGACAAAACGCCAGACACAAGAGGAGGTGACATATATAATCAATTTTACATTTTTAGCTCCAAACACCTCTTAATTAATCTTTAATGATTGATCTTCTTCTTCTTGCAGATCCAGAGGTGTACTGGTGCCATAGTAATAACTAGGTTTGTAGGTCATTTAAGGAATTTCTAAAATCCTGTTAGTGTTTTATATTATATGCTGTTAATGTAACATATATCTGGAATTTTCCCACAGGGGAAAGTATCGGCCTCCTACTGCACCACTTGATGGAGAGAAACCGCTGTATCTTCACATATCTGCAGGAGCTCATGTAAAAGCTGCTACTTGATTTCATATAGCATGATGATCGAGTTAGATTATCAGATTTTTTTTTTTTTATATTTCTTTGTTTTGACATGAAAGCAAACATTTATAACTTTATGGATTGGAAAGATTATAGAAGTGAAAAGAAAAATAATATATAATCACAGCAATGAATGAAATGTCATATGAAAGGAATTGATGTATTTGTAACTTAAAATGTTTTCTTATTCTTGAAAAAGGAACCACAGCCTTGTTTGTATCTGCACTTTGTTTGTTTTGATGTTCACTAATGGTAGGGTTACACAGTAGAGAATTACCTAAGATGGTTTGCTTTTGGTGACATCAAATGTATTGCAGATAAAAGAGACAGCGGAAAGGATTTTAGCCGTTGATCGTGCTGCTGCAATGATTGAAGAAATGCTCAAGCTAGGGCAAAATTCACAGTCAATTTCTTCTGCCTCACCTAATGGACCGAAGGTAGACATACATTTATTACTAGCATGTGCACATAGTTCTGACGTGATGTGTTAACAACCGAAATGTCTTACTGAATCAGGTGCTGACTACTTGTGTGTTTTTGGGTTTTGATGCTGATCCTTCATTGAACATTGTGGCTCGGATACGTGGACCAAATGTAAGCCCTTCCCTACTCAATTGACTTGTCTAGTCACTCTTCAAGGTCTGGGTTCATGCATGACCTTATCTGGATAATCCTTAAAGAAACTATATTAGATGCTTTCTAAAGCCTACAAGTTTATTTGGTCTCATTTGATATCTGATGTGACCACTTACTCATCTGATGTTTTTGTTTTCATACTATTCTAGCCTTTCACTCACTAGGAGTACCCGTGTCTTTGTTCTTAACATCTGATTTGATGGTGTGAAAATACTGGGTATTACTAGGAGTATTGTTTTTCCATGAGTTGATTAGGCAAGAAAAGGGTGGATGGACTGTTGTTGCCCTCTATGGTTACATATGCCACTGTAATACTTGTTAGTTGCTGAAAGTAATGTTCAAAAAGATGAAAAATGGTTTGTCTGATTACTATAGAAGCACCTTTTTCCAATGAATATTTAACTTGTCCGAGAGTCTGTCTGATATGTAAGTTTGTGTACACACTCAGAAGTCAGAAGAACAACGGATGCTTGCCAAATATCTACTAGTAAGAAAGTTAATTACCAGGATAAAATATATAGGCTGGACATTTTGTATTTACCAATCAATATGTATAATTATATTTACCAAAAACAGATCTGGAACTACGTCAACTAGTAACCTTGACCTATAGAAATAGTTAGCATGTCTATTTTTTTATCCAATGCCATTGCTTTATTTTTATTTCCATTTGCTGGATATAATTCTTTTAATGTTTTCTGAATTTTAAATCGTGTACAATGAAGTCGAGATAATCTAATGTTTCAAGCTTTCTCTGACATCTCCATACGATTGGGAGAAATTGTTTTGGTGTTGGTGGTGGTTTGGATTTGAACGTGCAGGACCAGTATATAAATCACATTATGAATGAAACAGGAGCAACAGTTATACTGAGAGGACATGGTTCAGGAAACAATGAATGCCTGAATGCAGAAGGTGCCTTCTCATTTCTGTGATCTCGACTTCTGAAGGGCATGGTATTTCAGCATAGTTGATTTATTCATTGTATATATTTTTAATTTAATTACTTTTCTGGTTGCAGATGGACAGCAGCCTCTGCATCTGTTGTTGTCCAGCAACAATGCAAAAAGCCTTGAAGATGCTAAGCTTTTGGCTGAAAATCTTTTGGATACCATCTGTACTGAATGTGGTGCTTCAAGGTATTTAGTTTTGTACTGTAATAGGGTATGGGATCTGTGGGCAAGATGTTTTCTCCTCCCAAGTGGAAATTTCTGAAATTTGTGTCCTCTTTAGATTTTAGTTCTTGCCATGAAGAAACATAATTTTTTCGAGACATTCCCAATTTCTTACATGGGATAGTTCATGTTAAAGGACACATACCTTTTGATAATTCAAATTTATGGATTTTCAACATGACAAGTTTAAAACTCATTTTTCACGTTGGATTATTTTTATTACTTGTTTATTTTCAGTGAACTTTTGGTATATTACTTTAGTACCATTGAGGAAAAGGGGATGCTGTACTATAAATAGTAAATTTCTCTCCATCCATCAATCCTGGAAAAACATGAATACCCTTTTTATTTAAGGGTGTTCTCATTTAAATCTATGCAATACAGATATCAATCAGAGGACTCAAGTGCCTGGCTATGCACCTGGTACTGATGTCTCACCTCCGTAAATGCCATGCTTTAAGGCACTATCTGTAAAACAACAAAGCCTTGTCCCACTAGGTGCTCTCAGTAATATAAAAAAAATGTGCCATTCATTAGGATGAGATGAGTGGAAAATGAACACTCCAGGTTTTTCTGTTAGTCCTTACTAAGAGGGCTACCCTAGAATTAAGTATCATGTTGATGACTAAGTGCTTCTGCCTTCTCCATTCACTTCAATGACAGCAGCTCATTGGTTTACACAGTATTTTCATGAATGTATGTTTCCCTTCCAGCGCTGTCTAGTCCACTAACATCATTATACGGTTGTCACAATTTATTATTTATTATTTGTTTACAATTGCTTACTTTCGGGTTTCAGGTGCAGTTATTTATTAAGGGCTAATTTGCCAATTATAACTTTGAATTGCTGGATGGTTCAAATATGAAATTTAGATTGGTTTGCATCAAAGTTAAATATGGTTTTAGTTTCTGTGGAACTGAGATTGAGTTTAGGGCAGTGTTCGGTGGGGTCTAGATCTGGTAAATCTTAGTAGAGAAAAATTCCTCTGCCTTGTACCATTTCAATGCTTTTAACTTGTGTTATTTGATTATATTTATTGTTGGTGCTATGATATGGTACTTCATGTTGTTTTTATATAAGTTATAGGGAATAACTTATGATTTAACTGTCATAGGGTTTCATCATGTAAGGTTTATAGTGCTGTTCCACCTCCACAGCAGGTATACACTGCTGTTCCACCTCCCCAGCAGGTATATAGTGCTGTTCCACCACCTCAGCAGGTTTATGATGGCCTTTCATTGTCAAAGCAGATTCCTACAGTCATTTCACCACCACAAGTTTACAGTGCTGTTCCACCCCCACAGAAGTTGACTGGAGTTCAGAGCCCTGCAGTTGAGCAAGAGGCAGTTACCAGCGTAACCAGTAGTTCTATGTCAGCAGCAGTGGTCTTGAAACCAGTTCCTCCAGCTTCCTCGGTTGGAGTGATTAGTGATACCGCTGCCCTCACTTTGGGAACTACATTACAACTTACTGGACATTTAAGCTCTGGGCATCAAGCAAACGTGATTGGTTATACTCCTCCCCCTTTAGTATCAGGTGGCACTAGCTATATTGGATATGGTGGAATATATCCTCAAGCTACCCCTTTGCAACAAGTTGCCCTTGCTTTGAGACACTCACCTCCTCTCGCTTCAACAGTTGATCCCACAATATTAGCATCAAATGGAGAGTCCAAGCCAACCTCATGCTTCGATCTTCAAAAGGAGAAGCGGCCACCCCAAAAAAGAAAGTTTCAAGAATTACCAGTTGGTTCTAAAGGCACAGCAAAACTCAATCAGGTCATTGGATTGTCATTAATAAAATCTTTAAATACATTCATTGCATGCATTGAGGGAATTCTTCAATTCCCTTAATTTAATTGTAGTTTATGGTAAGCTTGGAAAAGAATGAAGAGCTTTGTTTATGGAAATTTAGATTTATTTCTACCTTAAGCGTCAGATCTAGATTTACTTGCCATCACCAGAGTTGAAACTAGGAGCACCATGAAGCAAGGAAAAAAAGGTTTTGTCTTCTCAATGGGCAGAATAACTTTTAAGAATCTCAGTTCACTAAAGTTACATATTTTGTAAACAAGACAACACCAGCTTGGAATTCCATTTTCTTTCAAAGCCCCTTAGGTTACCAACTCCTGACATTTTTCTCGAAGGATTCACATAATCTCATACAAGAATGCTGGTTCTTTTGATAAAAGATTCTGTACACACATGCTATTGAAAAATCTTTACATTACTCATTGAATTTCTTAGATGTTGGTTGTCCTTATGGTATTTTTTTTTCCATAATGAGTGGAAGCCTGCTTAAGATTCTAATTCAATAACTGAAATGATATTGAATTTCAAATGCTTTGGAAAGGGAGGTCAGTCACTTACATGTAGACAGGTTTGTCGTGAGGTTAATGGCTTCAAATTGGCCGATATGATATAAAATAAGTCCCCAGTGCTGCAGGATAGAAGTAATATTTTCTAGATTTTCCCTTTAACTATTCCCATTCTGCCTGCAACATAGGGTTCTTATGCGTACATGATGCATACATTTTGCATGTTTACACATTTAGATGAACTTTTGCCATTTGGCAAAGAAAAAATAAAATAAATTAAAGGTTTAATGAATTAGTGGTCTTTGTAATAGTTTACAAAAATTTTACCTTTTAGTTCCAATACTTAAATAAATTCCACCTTGGCCTCTACATACTATTTTTAATCCCTTTTATTTACAGAAAGGATTAACATGATGTACAGGTAAGAACTATAAGAGATTAAAAGAAATTGTGTATTACTAAAATGAGATGTTTAATGTTCTGTTTGTTAGAGAGGAAAGAAATAGAGGTAGTGGAAGGGAAAAGAAAAGGAAGAGAAAGATTGAGAAATGAGTGGAAATAGGGATGATTTGGTAGGAAAGAAATAGGTGAGAAAGAGAACGAATATATATATATATATATATATATATATATATATATATATATATATTTTTTTTTTTTTTTTAAAAACAACTGTAATCGATTATGTTGGCAGCAGAATTGATCATGTGCTCTTATTTTTTAGCACAGTCCCTCTACCTTTTACAGCATATTCGATTAAGTGTCTCTATATTTTCAAACACAATCCTTCTGTTATTGACAACATGGTTAATTGTATGGCCAAGATATAAGTATTGTGTTAAAAAATATAAGCATATAATCGGTTATGTTGACATCATAGTGTCTTTATTTTTAAACACAATCATTTTATAATCAGTAACACAATTGATTATGTTTTGTCTCTTAACTTTTTTTTCCACTTCTAATTCTTATGCAGAAAGTTTCCGTATTACTCAATTTGGATTTTTGCACTTTTACTTCACTCAATCAAACCACCATAGTTCGTTTTTCTTTCCTAGGTCCTCTAATCCCCTTCTTCATTCTCATCCAAACTTAGCATAAAAGACGTTTTGTGCAATTGTAGGAACTAAATAAGTAATTAAACCTAAATTAAGTCGCATGTGGATGCATATCAGGAACAAAGAGCCATGTTATGGTATTTATTTCTTGCTGTAGCAAAGAGATCATAAAAGTATCAGTGCAGGACTTTTTTCTCAAATACTGTTCATCTTTAGATCTGTTCCGATTTAAACATGTATTTTTGTGCTGACTGTAATGCTTAATATTCCAGGTATTTTCTCTGACCTTCTATGAAGCTAAAAGCCTGACTCTGGACCTGTCTGTTGGGCCATTGGTTTGTATGTTTGACAGGGTTTTCAATTTTGGAGGAGTAGGAGCGTGCTTGTGTCTTCACAGCATACGTCCTTCCTAATCCAAGATGTTATTGTGACTTTTTCCTTCATTGGTAAAATTGCTGCAAAAGATTTGGCGTGCTTTTTGGCGACCATGCCCTCCTCTAGTCCTGCATACATGGACTGTCAATTTCTTGAAGGGAAGGGTTTACCATACCGGTGCCAAATTGATGCAATCTTTTAAAGGGAAGAAGACAATTTGGGATAGTAGAAAATATAAAACTAGGGAATGAGATATAATAAGGAAAGAATATATCAGAGTAGATTAAAATTGTGGGCGAAGTAAATTAAAATAAAAAAGCTCTTTCCCTTAGTTATCGGCACACTTTTAGAATATCTTACACCACCGTTATTCGTTGTGCAAATAATTTTTATCTGAATATTTGACATCAATGCTACATTTGGTATAGGGACTCCAACCCTTTTATCGAGCTGCAGATTTACAGTTATAACATTTTTTTATTCAGAGAATGGCAATAAATTACTATATACCTGTCTTAATATTACTTAACCATTTACATAATCTGGCTAGCTCTTGTACTTTCTGGCTTCCTGCTATTGTTTGTCGCAGTAGATAAATTGTGGATGGTACGGTACACCAGTAACAAATCGTTACCTGTTTATCCTACCATGTAGTCTTTTACCTTGCTTTTTGTGTTTTGTTTTTGTTTTTCTCGTTTGCAGTTCAGTGTCTTAATTTGACTTTCAAGTCTGGCGTGTTGGAACGATTAGTAAAGTACCTGATTCCAAAGTTGTATTTGGGTTTTTGTTTTCTCCCACTCTATCTTGATTGCAGGGTTTGCAACCTCCCAAACCTAATGAACAACTTGATGGTCTTGTTGTGAGGAATATATCAACTATGCCTGCCCCTAAGAAGTTGGTCCGGCCATCATCCAACGGAATGCCAGCACCTCTACCAATAACTATGCCACCACCACCTCCACCTAAATTTTCTGGTCCATCTGAAGTTAAAGTACAAGACAAGAACAAGAATTTGTTTAAGACAAATTCTGATGCAGTTCCTGGTTAGAATCAAGCGTGCTTGTACTCTATTTGGGTCATTAGTGCTTTGAAGCTTCATTCTTATTTTTTTTATGGCATATCTGGTTTTTGTTGTCTGATCCTGAAATTTTAACTTTACAATGTCTTCGTTTTATTAGCCATCTTTAGACTGTTTTTTATGTATCGTTTACGTATTTCAGATACTTTGGTCAAGCTAATGGAATACGGAGAGGAGGATGACGATGATGTAGATGATTCTAAAGAGGAATCATTTCCTCATGGCAGCCGAGCAAATGGGGGTCAAAAGCCTTTCTGGGCTTTATGAGCTACAAAGTGTAAATTGGACATAAGATGTGTAAATATTAATTGTCTTGATTGGGACTACTTCTTCCGGGTGGAAATGAAGCCCCCAGCATGGTTTTTGGAGCGAAATAGTTGGCTGTTGAGAAGAATTTAAAAGGTTTTAATTTCTCATTCTCATGCTTCGTTAGAGCCAATCGTATGTTGTAATTTTTTGTCCCTGTTCGGGTATGCAAGTACACCGGTAGTCTCTTTACTAGTTTGGTGGGCCACTTAAGTAACTATGCAGTGATAAGGCACAGTTTTTACTCACCCTAAATTTTCTAGTTAGAATCCTTTAATTATTCATCCTGACTGATAATGAAACTGTGCTTACCAGGTTCATTGAACAAGCAATTGAAAAGGCCTTTTTTTTTCATGGCTTACCATTTTCATACATATCAGTGTGCTGATCTTGATGATGTGTTATATTAATACCCTAATTATTGAAATGTCACGTTTTATTTATTTATTTTGGGTCACCGATTTTAAATCCTAACTTCTTTTAGCTGTAGATATAAATTGCACAACATCCTGTGTACATCTAAGTAATCAAAACTAATTCATTTTCACACCAATTCAAACTATTTTGAAGTTAGTTTTAATGGATTAGATTCACCTTTAAATCCATTTTTGTAGGAGTGGTAATGCAGGTTAGTCTCATAAGTTTTGGTTTGCTAAAAGTGAGTGGAGCTGGCTAACTTTTAATAGCTACGTGTTAATAAGCGTGATATGTTACATAAATTAAAAGAAAATTAAAATAAATTTAGAAAATCTTTCACAATTTTTAATCTCAAAATTGAATCTCTTACTAAATCAAGGTTTTCTTTAAGTATGACAATTACCAAAAAAACAAAACTCTTCAAACTAATGATTTATTATTTACTATAACTAAGCATATCATAGAATAAAAAAATATTAAAATAAAATCTAGATTTGTATGATAAATATAAAAATGTTTAATCGCATTAAACAAACAAACTACACTGCACAACAGTAAAATACAAAAAATTTATCAATGAAGTGTTAACAAAAGATATGGGGGCTTCTCCCTGCACCTCCAAAGAAATCTCCTGTACCCCCAAAACCTACTTTATTTCCAACGTTGCTTCTGGTTAAAAAAAAATTTACTGTGTCTTTTCTAAATTTCACCGCATTGCACCCCCAAATACACCTGCACCCCTCACAGCCCTCAGTACACTGCACCCCCAAAACCCCTCCACCGCACCCCAATAAAAAGCAGATTCCCTCTCTCTGCACGCTGCACGCACTGCACCACCTTTTTGGAATCTTTGACCTAGCCTCCCACAAAGCATTCTTCTCCCCTTCTCCCCCACTGCAGCGCACTCATTCTTCTCCCCTTCTCCCCCACAGCAGCGCACTCATTCTTCTCCCCTTCTCCCCCACTACAGCGCACTCATTCTCCCTCTTCTCCCACAAACCATTCTTCCCACGCCATCCTTTTCTCCTTTTCTCCTCCACACACAATTCTTCTCCCCACCGTGGGCAACCATCTTTCATCCTTTCCCGCGGCTTCTCAATTTTTGCAGGTAAGTAATACTGCTTTTTTAATATTAGACATTGTATATTTTTATTTTAATGCATGTGTATATTTTTATTTTAATTGATTTTATATGTAGGTTTTTATATGTAGGTTTTTGTTAAACCTGGAAAGGTGGGTTGTATTGATGAGTGGTGTGCGTTAGAGAGGTGTTTTTATTTTTTTTAAGGAAACGGATTATGGAATCCGTTTCCCGTATAATTTTTTTTTTTAGGAAACGGAATGTGGAATCCGTTTCCTTTTTTTTTTTTCTGAAACAGATTGTGTAATCCGTTTCTGTAATTTTTTTTTTCTTGAAACGGATTGTGTAATCCGTTTCTGAAATTTTTTTTTTGAAACGGATTGTGTAATCCGTTTCTTTATTTTAAATTTTTTTTTTGAAACGGATTGTGTAATCCGTTTCTGTAATTTTTTTTTGAAACGGACTGTGTAATCCGTTTCTTTATTTTAATTTTTTTTTGAAACGGATTGTGTAATCCGTTTCTGTATTTTTTTTTTTAAAATGAT
>Ga0214542_1002300_pt1 | contig 39566 bp, 28 predicted proteins | sample CNSS1metaG_FD_160096 | JGI IMG/M metagenome (GOLD analysis project Ga0214542, IMG submission 160096) | Root nodule microbial communities from cowpea collected in UCLA plant growth center, Los Angeles, California, USA - CNSS1 | ecosystem: Host-associated > Plants > Roots > Nodule | place: USA... | reverse complement strand
AAAAAAAAAGAAAAAAAAGAGGGAAAAAAAAAAAAAAAAAAAGACGATGGCGAGAAGGGTTTGTGCAGAAGAGAACCTTCATTTTGAAATTTTGTTCCGCAACCGCTGCGTCAAACTCTCTGTGAGAGTGGTCAGAGAGCTGGGAGCTTGCACACAGCAGAGAGGAAGTAGGGTCTAATGTTCAACTGTAATATACCAACTCAGGTGTTCTCTTGGGCCTCTGGGCACTTCGAAGACATTGATCTGGGTCTGCTCTACAATGTTGAGCCCAATAACTTTCTAAAATTTTAAATATTTTATATTTTAATTTTCTAACATTTAAATGTATTGTGATGATTTTTTTTAGTAAAAGTAATCCATTATTTTCCAAATATTACAAATTTTTTTGCAATTATTTAAAAAAAATGATTAAAGTTATTTTTTGGTGTTGAGTGCACATTATTTACAAGAAAATTATAAAAATTATTTAATATTTAATTTTATAATTATAATAATAATAATAATTTATTTCTTATTTTATAAAAAAAAAAATAACCACTTCACTAGTATACATATACTGTTAATAAACTAATTGATAAAACAATAAATTAAATGGAGAGTAATTTGTCAATCCAATTATTTTAACCAAATATATACATATCTCAAATTTCATTTTACAATATATTATTAACATAATTTTTCCTATTATCCTAATTATAATATATTCAAATTATCTTATTTATTATTTTTATTCTTCAAATTATTTACTCCTAACTTAATCATAAATAGTAAATTAAATATATTTTTAATTTCAATTTACATCACATTAAATATATTTTTAATTTCAATTTACATCACATTATCAAACTCTTAAATTTATAATAAATTGTTTTTGATAAATCAATATACAATTCAAATCTTAATTAAGAAATAATTTTTTAGAATTATTTAATTTCTTTAAATTAGGGAAAAAAAGGTAGATAAAATTCGTCTCCCATGAGTTGAATTTTAACAGCCAAATACATAACAAAAGGAATTCCCCACATGAAGAGTGAAGTGGTATATTATGAGAAATAAACTCTCTTAGGGTGTTTGTACGAAGGCAATTTAAATGAGAAATTTATTTATTAGAAGAATTTCAAAATTTTTTAAGGAAAATAACATGTTTGTACGAAGAAATTAAAAGAAAATTAAAATTGAAAAATTATAAGAAGGTATTTCAAATAACTAAAATAGTAGATTTTGAAATTCACTCAAAAAAGAAGGACATTAAAATTGTTGTGGAGTTGCTCATTACTTAGGACAAAAAAAGTCCACAAACTTAAAAAGTCGAGTCGAGTCAGACAGAAGGTCAAGGTGACTCGGAGTTGAAGGTCAAGCCGAGATGACTTGGGCCGAAGTTCGAGTCGAGACAACTCAACCCTCGAGCCAAAATGGCGCAGGTCAAAGGTCAAGCGAGCTGGCCTAGGCCAAAGGTCGATCCGACCCGACCCAGGTCGAAGGTCGATCTGACCCGACCCAGGTCGAAGGTCGATCTGACTCGGCATGAGCTGAAGGTCGAGCCGAGATGGTTCTTAGCTAAGTTGACTCGGGCAAAGATCGAGTTGGGCCAGCCTTGGCCTAAGGTTGGGACGATATGACTTTGGACCGAGTTAGTGCGGGTCAAAGGTTGAGCCTAGTCGCTCATGTCGTAAGTCAGGCTAATTCAGTCTCGACCAAAGTTTGAGCCTAGTCGATTTGGGCTGAAGGTCTAAACGAGATGGTTCTGGGCTGAGTCAACCTAGGCCAAAAGTTGACTCGAGATTGTTCTTAGCTGAGTCGACTTGGGCCAAAGTTCGAGTTGGTTTAGCCTTGGCCAAAGGTTGAGACAAGATGGCTCTAGACCAAGTTAGTGTGGGTCGAAGGTCGAGCCTAGTCTCTTGTGTCATAGGTAAAGCCGAGTCGGTTTAAGTCGAAGGTCTAGGCAAGATGGTTCTGAGCTGAGTTGGCCCTAGTGTAACGCCCCATTTAATAATTAAACTCAATTAAATGAAACGTCACACAATATAATATAAAGAGTGAAGATTCGGAGTATAACGTCACTCCATATAATTATCCAAAATACTTAAAGGAAAAACAAGGCACACCAAGATGTCAATACTGAATTAAGTACAAGAATTGACAATAAACGCTTAATACTCAAAACAAGGTGATACATGGGCCACGACCCTAAATAAGACTCAGAGAAACGGAGACCATCCCACGAAGCTAAGCAGCGGAATCATCATTTCCTTGTCGACCACGAGTACCTCTCGCTTCTGCTCACATCAATAAATTAATGATCATCCCAAAAGAGAAGAACCACATACATAGCAACCAAACAAGCAAAAAGGGTAAGCTAGAGTAGAAAACAGTTGATCATACTATTACATGCAATTTCACAATTCAAGATGCATAAGCCAACCAATCATGTTATGACTTGCAAGCAATACACTAAGACTCAGACACGACTCATCTGAATACATATAATTAGTCGGATTCAGCGGATGCTTGCACTTGTGGTGGACTTCCCTACTCTACCGAGCTAAATGTTACAATGTCTCATCCCCCACACACAAGGTTAGTCCTTAATGAGTTTCAGCCCTCCTGCTACTCTCACCACTAGAGTCAGTACGCTCTATGTGAAACTAACTGACTCTTTAGAGTGTCAGGATGCAACCTTACCTTGAATCCTTACGAAATTATATAGATGGGGCACCACCATGAACTCCCACTAACAGGGGTCATGGAATTACGTCCCGACCAACTGAGGCACTGTAAGACCCGAGAAAAATTAATTAATAAATGCGGGTAGAAGACGCCTTTATGGCATTAATTGTTGTGTAATGTGACGTGGAAAAGTACTAGCTCATGTGGTTGAGAGTACTTAGTTTGTGTGGGAGGACTTGGGTTCGAGTCCTAAGTATGTTAATTCTGTGTGATTATTTTGTTATTGATTTTTAAGGTTATGTATGAGTATGTGATTGGTATTGTAAACTATTGTTGATCTATGAGTATAACCAAATGGGATTTAGTATAGTGGTTGTGCTTTGGCCTTATGAATGGAAGGTCATGGGTTCAAACCTTGGTGGGCAAAGAATAAGCTTTATTTTTGCTCACTAATAGTTGTGGTATGAATGTGAAGGGGTAAAGAAAAGCCTAGCAGAATGGGGCAGCCAAGGGGGCTGGGAAATTGCCAAATAAGTAACATTGAAGAGGAATTAAAAGCCCACTCGTTTTATTTTTAAAACCAGTCTCAAAGGCACCTATAAAAGCCAAATTTTAGGTAAAAGGAAGGGTTTTGGCATTTGTGGTGAACTGTTATAGTAAGGGGCACGAAATTGAGAGTGTGAGCAGAATTTTGGGTGTGCAAGGGCTGAAGTAAGAGGGAGGTTGGAAATCAAGGGTTTGTCTTCTCAATTTTGAGCACCAATTCCAGGTTAGGGGTGCTGAATTATGTGCGTTTTACGTGAGTTGTATTTCTGTGTGGTGTGCTCAATTGGGGTCTGAATTTGGTATGCTTTTAGGGGTTGTATATGCAGTTGTGATTGAGTAATTGTGTACTATTGGTGTTGTGCAAGTTCTGAAATATATATCACGTAAGTGTATGTGGGTTTGGGGTTTCATGTAGTTCTTTTGGGGAAGTAATGAGATGGTGTCAAATGAGATGAAAATTCAATTATTAAGCATGATTCTGATGTACTTGTGCCACTACGTTGTGTTGATAATGATTGGTTGATGTTTTGGTATGATTTTGACGAAGTGGGTGCGTGAACAGACGCGAAACCCTGCAAGTCTCGCTCAAGCGGGTCCATCTCGCCTAAGCGAGATTTGCAGAGTTCCACGTAGAGTTCTGATTCATGGTTCTCGCCTAGGCGACCAATGAGGGGTTTGAGCGACATGGTCTCTCGTTCAGGCGAGAGGCACTCACCTAAGCGAGTTCACGAGGAGAACTTGGAGGTTTGAGCACGACTTCTCGCCCAGGCGAGAGGCTTTGGAGTTTTGAGCGACTGATACTCTCGCTTAGGCGAGAGTGGTTCGCCTAAGCGAGTTCTCGAAGTGCGTTCATGTTGGTTTTGTCGATTGCTCATCTAAGCGAGGTTTGTTTGTTGTTGGGCGAAAGTGTGACTTGCCCAGGCGAGGAGATCTTGCTTAAGCGAGATGACGTGTTGATGTTGAGAAATTTTAGGTAGTTGTGTACTTGTATGTGGTGTTTTGGTAATCTATTCTAAAGTATATGTTGTGTATGCATGTGGTGTGGTGGTTGGGCTTGAAGGAATAAGTCCATTAGGGGTCTGGGATGTGCTCGGTGGTTGGACACATGATGGGCATGGAACTGGTTGAGTTCTCGTCGGCTACTAATGGGCGAGGAGTCCTTAGTATGGTGATTGTATGTGTCGGGCGCACGATGGGCAAGGAACTGTGATGTTCCCGTCGGCTACTATCGGGCGAGGAGTCCATAGTATGGTGATTGCGTGCGTGTCAGGGTCCAAGTGTGAGACTTGGATGTTTTTACTACAGGCGAGGAGTTTGTAGGGCAGGACTATAAACGGGATAGACTCATAGGGTTGGACCACGAATGAGTCAGTTTCGTGGGAGCACAGGGAAGTCCCAAGACCTAGATCATGCATATGACTCATGAAGGACCATGAGGTCATGGTTTGGGTGATTTGGAAATTATGAAGTTAATTATGTTATTTTGGGTTGGGAAATATATTTATATTCATGTTTTATTTATCTATTATGCATAGCTCACCCTTTCTGTGTGTGTGTGGCGATGATCGGATAACTTGTTATCCGGGAGCAGATGATGTGACAGGTGGGCCAAGAGATGCTTAGACTCGGAGCGAGGGCTAACATGGGATGTTTTGTAGATACATATGTATATGTTTACTATTTTGTTTTTGAGAATATTATGTAAACCCGGCAGGAGCCGTTGACTTTTATTCCAGTTTTTATAAATCATGGATTCCTGGATTTATGGATTTTAATTGTTAAAGTTTTAAAATTTCTCGTGTTTTTGGGAAATAGTTCATATTCAATGTGGAATTTAATGAAATTTCAAATTTGATTTATTTTATATCAGTAATATTCCTTAGGGATGTTACAAGCACCACCATGAGATCTCACCTAGAGATTCATGGAATTACGCCCTAACCAACTGAGGCACCACTACGAAACTATCGTGCAATTACGTCCTAACCAAACCAACATCATGTTTTCAACAATCAATATAACTTTCATGTTCATACCCAACCCATGATCACATATATAACTAACCATTCATTCATATTCCATACTAAGATCATGCCAATCGCATCGTTCACAACCCACAAATCCTCTTACTCATGTATATTCATTCATCTCATGCTTTAACATAACAATCCAACCAAATATGTGACAAACACCCAAAAACAAAGAAAGAAAAAGGACCCAAGCGCTATCTCGCCCAACTCTCGCTCAGGCTGAGAGGTCTCGCTCAGGCGAAAGATGTCTCTCGCTTAGGCGAGCTCCTTTCGCCTAGGCGAGGGCTCAAGAGATGGGAATAGTAGCCCTCGCGTCCTCTTGCTTAGGCGAGACCTCCTCGCCTGAGCGAGATGGACTCTCGCTCAAAACAAGAGCTACTCGCCTGAGCGACAGTTTGCGCAGACATCCTAGGCGAGTCATTGCTAATCTCGCCTAGGCGAGACACGCTCGCTTGGGCGAGAAAACCAGAACCCTCCACTATTCACGTGTGCTAAGTTCAGTCGTTCAAACATATCAATCACATATTTCATATTCATACCATCAGGACTTCACCCAAACATGCAAAGACACGAAAAACAACCAAGCACAGCTAAAATATGATTTAAAATGAAAAACCCTAACTTCCCTTACCTGGAAATGGGCTAATATCAGACTTTGACCCTTAAGCCAACGAACCCAGTAGCTCTAGGAGCATATTTATGAACTGGAACAGCGACACAGAAAGGAACGAGGTTACCATAGTGGACCTCTAGCGGAAAGACAAAAAGGAGACTCAGAAAGGAACTAGTATGAGCTGAGAGTTAACTTACATGAAGTAGAGCTGAGTTTAGAGCTAGCTTGACCAAGAGGGGACCAAACCCTAGCAGAGCTTTCTGTTGGGGAGCAAGGAGAGCGTGAGAACGGATGTTTTTTGAAAGTGAGATGGGATTGAGAGTGTTAGGATGGTTTAGGGACTTGGACTCCCTATGGGCCTGCCCTATGCCCAACAGATATGGGACAACCTCTTGAATTTAGGGCAGAAAAAAAATAACAAAGGAAAAATAGTGGGCCTTACACCTAGCCGAAATTTGAGTCAGGTCGACCTAGGTTGAAGGTCAAGTTGAGTTAGCCTTGAGATAATGTTTAAACCAATCTACCATAGTTGAAGGGTGAGTCAAGTCAACTTGGGCAAAATCGGTTTGAATTGGCAAGTGGAATTGATTCAAATTATGTCGAGGTCGAATCGATCCGATTCGAATCGATCTAGGTCAAATTAGCTAAAGTCGAGTTAAGTTAAGTTAGACTCAAAGGTAGACTTGAGTTCATCGTAAAGTAAAAATTAAATTACTTTATCCAAACAAGAAAATTCAAATTAAGATATTTGAATTACTTTATCCAAACTCATTATTTAAGAAATAAAAATACTTAAATTTACAAGTAATTCACTAAATATTTCAATTTCTTGAAATTATTGAAATTCCTTATCAAACACAAGGTGAAGGTTGAATAAGATTAATAAATTGGACAATTGATCCTGAACGGGAAAATAAATCAAAAATGGTGTAGGCAGTGGAAACAGAAAGCAAATGAACGTGTTCAAGACAATGACTGAATATAAACTTGGATTAGACGTTGATCGAGGAGATGGATGTTTTATCCTTTTCATGATAATTTTATTTTGTAGGGTCTGTAATTGTGATGTGTGTATGGTCTAAAATTACGTCCTTAATACATGACTTACTTTCTCCCGTAGGAGGTCAGTAGAATAGCACAAAAAAATTATGCTTCTTAATATACCATATGCATGTGAAATGTCAAGCCTTTAAGTAAAAGAGGTAATGTAAAAGAGAGGAGTCCATAAATATCAATACTTTTTTATATTGTTTTTTTAATATGGGTTAAGGTAACTCCTTTATCCCATTAAATTATACTTATTTTAACCGATAAAAAATTTACTCTCTTAAAAAAAACTATTGAAAAGTCATATTTAACTTCAATCAATTAATGCAAGTATTTGCATGATAAATAATGTTCTTATTTTTGTTAATATGTTTTTACATCTAAAATATAAGAAAACAATGATCTTTGGAAAAGACCCAAATACCCTAACTTAAATTCCTGAGTTGTCCAATTTTTAGGTTTTTTGGTAACTTTCCCTCTTTTTAAGGATGGCCCGTGATCTGCCTATTTTGATTCTCGTTTCTGACCAATCTAACCATGTTATGAAGCATCCATTTCGTTCAATTGTCTGGCCATAAAAGTAATTTCCACTTTCCCGCCTGTTTAAGTGTTGGATGGAGGGAGTACTGCATGATTTCATTGATGTTCATGCATTAATTACTGAGCTCAGTTTCTTTTTTGATTCTAAAACAAAAAAGTAATCCTCATTCTTCGTGCACAGAACCCCTCACCTTCCATATCTTTTTCTCCCTTAAACCAATCTTTCTCATTCTTTTCTCCAATCACACCTACGTCTTCTTCACTTTACAACCAACACTGGAGAAAACCTCCTCTCGATCCTTTCATCCATCGTTTCACTCAAATGTCGGTGAGAGTCCGAGGAGCCTCCACGGTCAACCTAGACGACAACTTCACCACGCAACCACCATGTTCACTCATCCTCTACCACAGTCGACTCCATCCCTAAATCACCCACTACTAGACCTTTGTCGGACTAAGACTCCTTCAGTTTCACCTCCATTGTCCTTTAGTGTCAATGTCAGATCTTGCTCCAACCACTACACATGTTAGAAGGTGAAATATAGGATTGCCTAAATGAGTTCATGATATTTTTGTTTTGGTCTTATTTATCTGGATTTGCTGAATAACATTACCCTTAACCCTAAAAATGCTCCATGTTGAAGAGTTTTCAATGGTTAACCCTAAATAAAGCTCTTCTATGGGTTAGTGATTACATAAGTAAAGTAACTGGACCAATTTGTGTGTGTTAATTGGAATTGCAGACAAGAAAAATTTAAGAAATTTGCAGCCGGACGAGTTGCACATGCACATCAACAAACAGTGGCGAAGTAATCTGCAAACCCCAACAAAGGCGAACCAGTTCTAAAGGTTTGATGATTCAAGATACCTTTTATTTCTTGAGAACTATTAATAGATAGCTTGATACTACCATTAATTTGCTTAAATGTCATCATATAAGTTTGGAGGTAACAATTTAAGGTTTGTCGTTTGTTTTCTTATAAAAGTTTGATCCTGCTTATTTCAAATTTAAATCACCACTTCTACATTTTATAACAGGTAGACAAGGAGATAAATGGAATCAATATCAACCACTGATTTTTGTAAGTTTCAGTCTTAGGAATTTATTTTATCGAACATTTAAATGTGAATGTTGGTTGTGGTGTATTCTTCGTTCTTCCCAATTTGGATTTGTATTTGGATTTGCAACGTTCATTCGAGTGCTAATGTGATAACATCCTTATTATACAATTTTTGTTTCTAAAACTTCTACCAAAGGTTTATTTTGATAATATCTCAATAATATATTTACATTATTGTTTTTACTATGACTTTTCTTTTTTGCAGTGTTTATACTAACCTTCTTCTATAAGTTTGAGTTTCAAGAAGACCGAAGCAAAAGGTAGGAGCTAAAAAACTAACTATCTTTGAATGTAAATTATGTTTCTTGCATCCTTTTTGAATTATATAGTTACAAAATATTTTAATATAATTTTTTTTAACAATGTCTTTGTAACGTATTTACATTTTTTCCTTTACCTGGACTTTATAGTTTTATATTCATCTAGGAGCTAATGTGCTAACTTCTTAATAATACAATTTGTGCTTATGAAACTTCTACAATAAATTATTTTGTTTTACTAGGATTTGTATGGTGGTATGACATTGTTAGTTTAGTTGAAACGATGAATGTTTTAGGTCACAATTTGTTTGGAGCAAACATCTTTTGGAAGAGCTTATTGAGTGTAAGGTTAGTTTATTTGGCAGTTCTTCATGTTTGACGAAGTAAAAGTACTTTAAGTTTTAGTAAAAGGAAATACTTTGTTTATGAAGAAATAGGAATTAAAGTTTTAATGAACCTCCTTCTTTTCTTTTATCTGATAAACATTTTCTACCTTTCATGAATAACATGGTTCATGTGGTAACGTGTTGTGTTTGTTTCAAGTGGTTGGCGATGGCTATGCAATGACAAAATTTAAGGTGGGGCTATTCTGATGGGGATTTTGGTTGAAAGTTTGTTGCAATTTGTGTTTTTTAATTTTAGTTATTGTCATGAAAACCAATGTTTTTATCATTATTCTGTGTTTTTCCCATTTGAATAATTTTTTTGTTCTACAGGCACCTTTCAAAGAATTTTATCAACTAAATCCTTCAAATTAATTGGCAACATTTCCTTTAATATAATTTTTCTATATAAACTATGTTGAATGCTATATAGCTTTATGTCGTGGCTTCTAAAGATATTGATTCCTTAACATTTTTCCTTTAATTGTTAACTTTCTGGTGGTAACTGGTATGCATTTAATTGCAGAGAAGTTAATATTTGATTATGCATCTTTCTTTTATTCTATTATTTTATTAATAGTAATTTAAGAATGTATAATACTACAAGGCTCATTTTGATAAGCTGCTTAAGATGATTGACAGCTTGGACAAAAGTTTTGAAGGTGAATTAATGTTATATATATGCAGTTATTTGTTAAAAACAAGCACTTTTTTTGTTCTAACAATGTACACTCTTTTGATATTATGTTCTCCTTTCATTTAACTGTTATATTCATGCTTGAAGGTATTCCAAGAATTGCTAGAGTTGAAAGATATGCTGAATATGTAATGGCTACAAATGGTTATGTTGCACCTGAATATGTAATGATTGGTATGACCTTTGTTTTTCAAATATGTTCAAATTGTAAAAAGAATGGAAACTACAACTTTCAACAAAACATGAATGTGAATAAAACATTCATGTACTCATATTTTGTAACACACATTAGCCAGGGTGAAAATTGTTGGATGGACCAAGAAAGATGATTTATGAAATAGCTTCTTTGGAATCAAGTTATTGCTATCACATTGGGGTTAATCCTAATTGTTTTCAGTCCTTTGATCTTGCAACATGGCTACAAAATTTCATAAAATGATTTATAACTTTCTCTTAAATATCATTTTGATATCATTTTCTCATAAGTACTTGATTTTCTCTTAAATATAGAACAACTAAAAATATTTTCTATTGGTCAACAAAAGCTTTATTTACTTGATTTAATTTTGATATTTTGTTTCAATTTCAGTATTACATGCATGAAGCTTGAGGAGTATCATACTGCCAAGGTTGCTCTAGAGACTGCTTCATTGTCTCTAACCAACTCAAGATTTGCTAATTTAATCAAAGAGTGTGACAAGCTCATTGCAGGTGATTTTTTGTTCTTTTTAATGGTAAAATCCTTTTTATTCAATTGAACTTATTTGTCTTTAGATTGTAACTTTCATCTTTTAGACTTCGTTTTATGTGTTACTAATGAGTGTGTTTTGACTGTTGGAAGTGAAAATGTAGATGAATGCCATTTTTGGCTATGTAACTGGCTTGATCTTGATGGACATGTTGTGTTGAACAAAAAAATCTTATACCATCACACCTATACAAGAAAATACTATAGCACATGATGATAATCCAAAAGACATTCAACAATAGGATGATCTTTTAGAAAAGCCACCACTTATAGTGAATAAACCTAAAATTACGTAAAACATGTTTCTACTTTGTTGTTATGCATGTTTATTGTTGGGATTATATATATATATATATATATATATATATATATATATATATATATATATATATATATATATATATATTTATTAACAATGTTTCTGTTGTTTAACTATTATGACCATGTCATGGTATTTGTTATTTTTGTCTTAAAAATTAACACTCCCAAATGCTTAATCTATTAGGTGAAGTTTATGAATAGTTCTTTATCTATCATTTTCCTTTTTGGGGCTTTAAATGACCAATGTATAATCCAGATTTTTTATGCTGAAATTTATCTTTTCATTAAAAGAACAAAGGGAGGAAAGATCTAACTTTTTATCACTTGATATAGACTTTGATGTTGTATTTGAACTAATCATCCTAAAAGTCAAAGATTTCGATGAAGTCAGATGAATTTTTGGACTTTAATATGATATTATATTAAGTTTTATATTAAAATGGTCAAGTAATAAAGATCAAAGTCTACACTATTTGGTCATGTTGGGTTACAAAGCCATTAACTAACCATTCAAAAATTTTACATTGTTCAATTAAATGATATTGCTAACTATTACTAAACCAAATATAAAAGTTACACGTAATTCAATTTTTATTTAATAAAAAGTTATATGTTGTTGAGTCCTAATAAATTAAATATAAAAATTATGTGATTCAATTTTTATTTAGTAAGAGTTATATTTGGCGAGTATTGTCATGTTATTGTATTTTTCCTAATTTAACTACTACTTTTTTTCATCTTTAAAAGGTTTCCATGATCAAATTTTTTGTTTATTGGTCTTTTCGAAAAAAAAAAGGTAAATGGGAGATAACCTTTCAACCCATTCCTTTTTTAGTGACATGTTACAAAATTTTTACTTTTAGTTTTTTTCAAAATGTCAATTTTAGTACCTTCAACAAAATTTTCTAATTTTTGTAATTTTATGTTATATGTTATTATTTATTCTAATACTAAAAATGTAATTAATTATTTTTATTACATTTTTATATAGTAGATATATTTTCTATGTCAATATTTTTAATAGCATGGGAAACATAAATTACTATTTAAGACCATTTAATATAACTAGATGGTAAAATTTCTTTAATGAAACCTCTGGATGTTTCGGTCTCTTCAAATCAGCAGCATTGGGAAACATAGATTACTATTTAAGACCATTTAATAGCATGTGAAACATTAATTACTATCCAAAACCATTTAATAGCATGGGAAACATAAATTACTATTTAAGACCATTTAATAGCATGAGAAACATAAATTACTATTTAAGACCATTTAATGCAATAACTTACTCTATTAATAAATCTTACGTTCAATAAAACCCCACACAACTTCCAATGAACATCTAAATTTATCACTACATTGAAAATCTAAATTCATCACTGCTTAAGAAACTCTGCACAACTTCCAATGAATTTTTTTTTAATATATTTGAATAACATCTAAATATTGAATACGAAATCAAAATAAATGTTTGTATAAATTTTTGTAATTATTATTTGCATTGCTTCAGATAATCATCATTGCACCAATGGTCTAGATAATTGAATTGCTCCATTAATTTGAACTACTTGAAATAAACGTTCTGATGATTCAATTGATTAGGATTCAACTATTGAAGTAATTCATTAATATCTCTTGATATCCGAATATGGTGCACGTTTGTATAAATATTTTTTCATTATTATTTGCACTGCTCAAGATAATCATCATTCAACTGGTCCACATATTTCAACTGCTCCATTTATTGTTTCATCTTCAACACACTTTGCACAGAGACCAAAGTTCTCAATATTCCTATATTTTATTTTAACAAAAATATGTACATATGCATTTCATTTCATTTCAATATAATATATAACTCAATGTACATTTTAAACAAGAACAAAATAAAATGTGTGTACCCATCAAGAATTAGTTATTATAAATTTAATGTCTACATTGATAATAATACCTGCATTTATTTTTGTTTAAAAATGTTAACATGAATCTTACATTATGTTCGCATTTTTGTTTAAGTTGATTATTTATGTGTGGACATTACTTTTACACGAGACTAAAGTTCTCAATACTCCTATATTTTATTTTAACAATAATATGTACATATGCATTTCATTTCATTTCAATATAATATATAACTCAATGTACATTTTAAACAAAAACAAAATAAAATGTGTGTACCTATCAAGAATTAGTTATTATAAATTTAATGTCTACATTGATAATAATACCTGCATTTATTTTCGTTTAAAAATGTTAACATGAATCTTACATTATGTTCGCATTTTTGTTTAAGTTGATTATTTATGTGTGGACATTACTTTTACACGAGACCAAAGTTCTCAATACTCCTATATTTTATTTTAACAATAATATGTACATATGCATTTCATTTCAATATAATATATAACTCAATGTACATTTTAAACAAAAATAAAAGAAAATGTGTGTACCCATCAAGAATTAGTTATTATAAATTTAATGTCTACATTGATAACAATACCTGCATTTATTTTCGTTTAAAAATGTTAACATGAATCTTACATTATCTTTGCATTTTTGTTTAAGTTGATTATTCATGTGTGGACATTACTTTTGCACGAGACCAAAGTTCTCAATATTCCTATATTTTATTTTAACAAAAATATGTACATATGCATTTCATTTCAATATAATATATAACTCTATACATTTTAAACAAAAATAAAAGAAAATGTGTGTACCCATCAAGAATTAGTTATTATAAATTTAATGTCTACATTATAACAATACCTGCATTTATTTTTGTTTAAAAATGTTAACATCAATCTTACATTATGTTTGCATTTTTTTTAAAGTTAATTATTTATGTGTGGACATTACTTTTGCACGACACCAAAGTTCTCAATATTCCTATATTTTATTTTAACAATAATGTGTACATATGCATTTCATTTTAATATAATATATAAGTCAATGTACATATGCACGGAACAAAAGTTCACAAGACACTTGATTATTATACCTTGTCGTCAAAATCACACTCTTCAGATTTATTCTCAAATGTAATCATTTTAATATTTCAATATAAATTAAGTATAACTATAAACTATGTATTGTGTAACTATGGATTGTATCAATATATAATGAACATAACCAATGATCTTGAATAATTAGAAAATGAAGCAAATTGTCATAATTAGCTAAAATCTAAATGATATATTTACAAATTCACATAAATTATATCAATAATAACAAAAGTTTAATTTAATTTTTAACAAACATAATATATAATATTTAAACAAAATACCTATAACAATAATAACAAAAAAACAAAAAAAACTGTGCATACGCACAGGTCTCGTCCGGTTATTGTTAAAGGCTAATCAAATTTTTAAGGCTGAAATATGATTTTTTTTTTTTTTTTGCCTTTTTAAGTTTGGATGATTTTGGTTTGTCCTTTAAATTAAAAATTATTTTTCAGTTTTAAATATTATAATATACTAGTCTCTCATCCCCGTTAAAAGTTAGATATAAAAATAACATTTTCATGTTTTCATGAGAGGTGTCTTTTCCATTAAGTATTGTATGATGGAATAATTTTAGCTTACCCAAACTTAGGTTTTTACAAAAGCAACCTTGAGCATAAGGAAATCAAAGTAAACTTTGATATCTCTTTATGTCATACTTCGTTGTATTTGAGTTGGATGAAACCAGTGGAAAAAAAAGTTATTGGAAAACTAATGTTTATAATGTAACACAAAATCTACATTTCGGATAAAGAGCACAGAGAGTGGAAGAAAAAGAGCTATAAAAGTAAAATTAACATCAACGGGAATCTTTACTTGATTCTCTTTTATTCTACCCAATTTCCTCTTTTTGAGTGAAATTTAAGAATGTTTAGCGTGGAATGACATGATTCAAGAATCTCTTGTACCATATACCAGCAACTGTTGTGCAACGCGTGAGATTATGGTTGAAATCAACATGAATAATTCCCCAATTTCTGGAAAACCCAGCTCTGAATTCAAAGGTATCAAATGCAGCCCACACGAAATAACCACCAACTCTTACACCGTTGCTATTGGTAAAAAAATTTCAAAACATGAACATTAGTGTCCACTTTACAAAATACAACAGATTCATTCGTTCAAGGAATTGTAAGTAAAATCACCTTATTTGAAACATTACATTTAAATATTTGGTTGCCTTTAAACATTTATTTTCAACTTAATAAATGTTCAATGAATTTGACCTTTTGAAAGTAAATGATTATATAACTTATTAATTAAAAAATCAACTTAATAAAAAAAAACTATTAAGATTCACTCAGTTAAGTTTTGAACTTATAATTATAATTCTATATTCTCTACATTAAATCAAAAACATATTTATCAACTTTGACAAGTTCCTAACATTATGTTTCTTTATTCAGTTTTCTCTCATTAAATAAAAATAGACACCATAACAAAAGGAAAAATATAAAACAAAATTAACTCACCTCACTTTTATATATATATATATATATATATATATATATATATATATATATATATATATTTCGATAGAACCTTTCATTATAAAAATAATAGTTGGTATTGTTTAATAAACTTATAACATTAAGTAGTTATATATATCCACAAAAAGTTTAAGATAGATAACTTACTCAATTGCTGCTTTGGTATAGTTTAAGTGTGTAGCTAAATATTTGATCCGATGTATGTCTATTAATGGATTTGTGATGTTAATTGAAGGAATACCTATATGAAGGAAGACAAAGGTAGATCAATGTCTTTTTATTCGAAATCATGGATATTTAATGTGAAAATAATGAATCATTATGTTTCACAAACCATTCTCAGTTATGTAGATCTTGGGATTCTGGTACTTGTTCTTGATGTGTTGTAAAATGTTATATAATCCTTGGGGATAGACAAAATTACCACTATACTTATCCTGCAAAATACGAACATTGAAAAATGTAAAGAAAAAAAAAAGTTTTATTATTAACCTACAACACTTTTCTGAAATGATTCTCACCAAGTAACCAAGGGTTTTTCCTTCTGCATTGAATTCTATAGAGAGAAAAAAAAAAGAAAAAAGAAAAATTAATGATTTGATCCATCATTGTCTCTTTGTAATCCAATTAGTTGAATTTAGAAAGAAAGAAAAAAAAAAACTCACCTTCTGATTTTCCCAAGGCATCATAATTGTCTATTAAAGACATATTTGTTTTGTTTGTTTCATGCTTAGCAAAATGAGAAGTGTAATAATTGATTCCAATGAAATCTGTGCTTCCTGCAACCATGTTTTTCTCATCTTCTGTGAAATTGGGTAATCTATTCCCCACTAACTCTCTCATGATTTTTGGATAATCTCCATAGACTACTGGGTCTAAAATCCTGTTTTTTGAAATGCACAACAACTTTGTTCATACATCAATAGTTAAAATATTAAACCAAACAAGCATAAGGGGTGTGATTTTGTGGAAGCTTAATTAACAAAACTAACCATCCAATAAAGAAATCTGTAAGTCTTTCGGCAGCAGCCACATCTTCGCCTTTTGAGCTGTAGGGTTCAAAACTTTCAGTTCCAATAACAATTCCAATTTCTCCTCTTTGTGTTGCCTTCATCATGTAACAAATGTTTACTATAGAATAACTTGTTTTTCTTCAAAATTCATACAAATAATAACCTAGTCTGGTTGTTGAAAATCGCATACCGATTATAAATAAGAAAAAATTATAATATATAACTGGGTGCAAACTTCAATTTACAAGTTGATTTTGTGGGATTGAGTTAAATATAAAGTTTGCTTCTTAGTCTGGTTTTGGTATTTGATAATGTCAAATATTGTTTACAACCATTACATAACTGAGTTTTTATTATTAGAAGAGTTTGATTAATTTAGCATTAGTAAAAGATATTGGTTATGTATATAATGCACCCAGATGTAATTGAATATGTGATAGCAACTTAAAATTAAACTATACACATGTTTTTGAGGCAATGAAGACACAAAAGATAATGTACTTGGAAATTTTGTCTGTATAGCTTCACTGCTGCAGCATGGCAAAGGATGTAGTTATGAACGACAGTATAAGCTTGTTTGCAGAGATTGGTAGCTTGGCATGGTTCAGGATCATCATTGTCAAAACCATGCATGTAAGTAATTAAACCTACGATTTGTGGCTCATTCATTGTAGTCCAGTGCTTAACTCGATCTCCATATGTTTTGAAAAGGAGTTCACAAAAATCCTTGTAATAATTCCTGAAAATTTTCATTGTTATAATAATCATAATGCTTGTAGTTTAATCAAATTCATGAAAGCACCATGAAGAAAGTTCTTACACAATGGAGCTATTCAAAAACCCATGAAGTTTTTCCTGAATGGCAAGAGGATAGTCAAAGTGTAGGATAGTCACAAAAGGAGTAATGCCTACATTTAATTAATATATCAAGTTAAGCACATTAAAAACTTTTTTTTTTGTGTAATTTTAGAAAAATTTTCTCTAATTTTACTTATTTGAAAAAAAAATACTAATTTACACCATACCATTTGCAAGTAATTCATCGATCAAATGGTTGTAGAAATCAACACCCTCTTGATTTACACCTCCTTTTATGGTTCCATCTATATTTCGTAGTTGAAAAATATGTAAGTGTTGTTACTCACATATATTACTTTGGTTTTCAAAGTTTACCTGGTAAGACTCTACTCCATGAGATGGACATTCTGTAAGAATTTATTCCAAGATTCTTTAAATGTTGCACGTCTTCCTACAAGATCATTAACAAAATAAACATATAAAAAAGAAAAATACCATGTTCTTGTACACAAACATATATATATATATATGTATATATATATATATATATATATAATCATGTTAACTTGTCGTTGCTAACCTTGTATCGCTTATAATGTTGGATCATTGTAGGAAACTTATCACCATCAATAAATGCTTCTGGTTGTTATGAAAAAAAAATAATGAAAGGGGTTTTAAAAAGATAATAAAATTAATAACATATCTTGAGAGTTATATATCCATTAATTATAACATAAAAACATATATAGGTTAACCTTTGTTACGCCTAATTCTATCATCCCAGATTCCCAGTCCTCTTCCTCCTTCAGAAACTGCTCCTTCAATCTATATTAAGATTAATAATAATGAGAAATAACCTAAATACTAAGATATTTCTAAAAATTTCGTACCTGAAAGGCTGAAGTTCCTGCTCCAAACAAAAAGTTTGGTGGAAATGATCCCCGTTTTGGAAAGTGGTAAAATTTTCGCAAATCTCGCAAAGAAGAACGATGAGGAATAGTAGTTGTTTCTCCTATCTATATTCAACAAATAAAATGTTACATTTTTAGTTGCTTCTTGTATCCATGTTCAATAATCTTTGTTTATTTATGCATGACAAAATGGATGAGATGAGTTTTATCAGTTTTGTTATGAAAATGAAAATGAGTAACGTAAAAGTAACCTAAAAACAATGAAACAAACATGTTATTACAACATGTGAGTACCTGGGTTGTAGAAAGTCCTAAACCAGTATCAAAGTCAGATGATGGAAATGTTTCGGTCATATGTGAATCTGCAATATAATTTTATTCAAGTTTTAAAATTTCAAAATCAGTAAACAACACAAATATATATTATATTTAAATTTAAATTATTTTTAATTTGTTAATTAAAGTGCTTTGTAAGGATATTATTGCTCGTCAAAATCAAATTTTGTTGTTTAAACTGGTGTGTGTGAAAAAATAATTGACGAGACTTCAAATTTGTAAAACTTGAATAATTTTGAAATGAATTGAGAAGGCAATAATTTCGGAATAGATATAAGAATACAAATATGGTAACAATTCGTAAAATTTCATACGATAATAAGTACTACAAGATTGGTGAAATTCAAACCTTGAACCCTAGCTGATAAGCTGGGAATTAAAGCCACAGATAAGATTGTTAGAATAGTTTTCCAGACTCTCAACGGTGATAAAATCTCCATTTTTTATGTTTAGAAAGACCTATTGAATTTCTGTGGAAAACAAGAGTTGGACAATATATATATATATATATATATATATATATATATATATATATATATATATATATATATATCGGGATGAAACCACCTTTTTTTTATGTTATTAACAATTTATAATGTTTTCTTGTAACACCCATTTTTAATACATGTATATTTACACCTGTCTATCTATATATAAATAAATTAAGTATACACATTTATTTTTTTATTCTACCTTTAATAATATAATTTAGTTACTTTTATTAATTTAAAACTTTTAACCTATGACAAAATTATTTACAAAACATTTAGGTACAAAATTATATCTAATTTATGTATTCGTGATTTTGTAGCTCAACAAAATTTTATTTTATTTTCCTAATAATTTCATTAATAATTCACTATTCATATGACAACATTTCTTATTTTCAAATTAATATTTGTCAACATGATAATACTCTCTTACAAGTTCTATCAATATGCAACAATTTTAACTATGACATATTTATAAGGAAGAAATGGTCTAACTCAACTTTATCGATAATTGTCATGATTGTCGTCTAGTTTATGATAAGTGTTGACGACCTATACAAAAGAAGAAAATTGTGTTACTATTAAAATGTATATCCTAAGTCATAATTTGAGTATGTCATAATCAAACTAAACAACAATATGCAAGATGCATTTTGACAGAAGAAACATAACATTTTACATTCTTTGAGTGTTATATTATTGGTCAACCTTATCGTGAGGTGACTCCATTAAGTTAGTAAAGAGGAGCAAAAATTATCTTAGACATGACAACATGATTCACTTTATGTACACAATTACGTAACACACTACAAAAAAAGAAGCTAAATTGTGAAGGTTTTAATTTTGTTTTACAGGGATTTTTCAAACCTCCGCAGATAGGTTTGCCACAAGTTATTTATGGAGGTTTTTGATAACCCCTGGTACCTGATTTATATTGTGGAGGTTTTTTAGTAGAGGGTTGTAACCTCTTCTATTCATGACTATTATTTTGTAGAGGTTTGAAACCTCCTTTAATTTCATCCACCTATTTGATTCCAAATGTTTAAAATCCCCAGTTTTCACTTTTTTGTGGGGGTTAATACACTCCTTAATTTGACAATTGTATTGTAAAAGTTTTAACTTGTCTTATTTGTATTATTTGTTTTATGGGTTTACTACTATATTTTTCCTGCGTTATTCAAATCTTTTAAAAACTTTGTTTGTAATTAAAATCTCTTGCTGTACTTGATAATGCATGTTCATGCTCAAATAAATCATTAAAATCATTGATTCTCAAAATCAACATGTTAACATAAAAGTTCATGCTTACTCAAAGTTCATAATACATGCTTAATTAAAACTATTGATTCTCAAAACCAAATTGAAATGTAATTATAACTTCATCCATGCTTACTCAAAGTTCATAATACACTAAACATAGTTTCATCCTAAAAAACACCAACAACACCCTAAATGTTACTATCACCAGATGATCCTATAGGAGACTCAGACTCATTTGCATTACTAGTTTGCTGAAATGATAAAAGAAAGATATTAAAGTTTGTCATTAGAGGAAATAGAGAAAATTAAGACTGCACAATATGAGCATAAGCATAAAGCCAGAAACATAACTTACTTATGGTTGAAGATCAAAGAAGGCAGCCAATTTATCAGGGATCTTTCCTTCATTATCATGTAAGATTTTAGTGCACCCATGGTGGTTTGAACCTGGGATTCTAAATTAGTGTACTTCTGTTGCCACTGAAGATGTTGATGATGTTGCCACTGATTAGAAGATGTTGATGATGTGGCAATGCTAGATGAAGCCATGCTTAAATCAGAAAGTCGAAGTCTTGTATTTCTAAATGAGCTAAAAGGATCTGCTCCCAAACCCATGCAACACACCCTCCCAGAATGCTCTGGGCCTAACACTCTACCAACAACATCATTAGGGGAAACCTCTGATTCATCATTAATACTTTGAGTCAAACCCACTTCAATCTGTTCTTATAGGCATACAACAATATGTAATGAAAACTCTAAACATTGAAGGAAAATGCACAAAAATATCATATTATGGTAGAACTAACTGCTATAGCCTTTGTTTCCAAAAACTAAATAAAAAGAGAAGTTAAGTTAAATAGTAAACTTTAAAAAATTGTAAAAGCTATCATGTTAACTAATATCATTACCATCTCATGCCTTCTTCTTGAGATAGGTTTAGAACCACTAGTATGAGGAATTACTTGCTTGTTGCGATTTTCTCTATTTTTTTACAAATCTCCCACGAACAAAAAATTGTAAGTTAATACAACAATCAAAAGAATATCTACACAAACCATTCACACCATTCAAAATAATGAAACTTGTTCCATTGTTTCCGGCTTTAGACGATAAGTAACAAAATGAGCCCATTGAGTTATATCTATACCAGTTGGCACATTACTTATGATTTCATTTTTACTTTTCGTTGGATCATAGAACTCATTCCATAAATTCTGCCTATGTGCAACCCACTTCCTACAAAGAGTTAGTTTACAATATCGGTGTGCACTAGCTTCACCGGTCTTAAAACAAAATCGAGGCTTTTGAAAAAAGAAGATATAATTAGTGTGTAAACATTTATAAGTAAATGTAACGTTTACAAAAGATATAAGGTCATACATGCATTATGATATACCTATAATATTTCCTTAAAGCATTCCAAAAAGTAAGTGTTAGGCATGCCTATTTTCCCAGACCATCTTTCAAAATTAATTGGAAACAAATTGCCATCAGTTGCAAATGTACCACAATATCTTGCAAGCACGCATTGTCCTTCTCCAATTGCAATGCCTACCTCATCAAAGTCCACAATAATGCATTCCCCATGAGGTAAGTTATTTACTTCTTTGACCTTCACCTTAATTTTCTTGATAACTCCTTCTATGTCTTAACCAATAAAACAACTTACTTAACCATAAGTAAAATTTAAAAAATTAAATTATCTTCTATGTCAAATGCACCAATTAATTATCTTCTTTCTTTCACTCCAAGTTTTTTTATCCTTAATATTATTAAATCCTCATACATGAAAAAACACGAATTAATTTATCGCATAAAAAGATTCAAGATCCAGAAAATATGGAAAATAAAAGTACTGGATTGGATCATAATAAGATGTTATTGGGAATTTAAGTGGGAATTTAAGCATAAAAGTGAATTAAATTAAAAAGCAATAAGATGCATAGTGGTGAAGCTTTGACAAATAGTATATTTGAAAGACTTAACAAACTTTTTGGTAAAAGAAGAAGAAAACAAGATCTTATGAGAGGTTGAACAGGTAATGTACTTTAAGATGGAGCCATATTTGGTAACTTGCTCATGTTTTTTATGTTGTTTCCTGGCATATGACCATTTTTTGTTTTAGTCCTTGGACTCCAACAAAGTATAACCCATTATACTCTATAGTAATTAAATTCATCCTCTCTTTGGTAAGGTTCTTAAAATAAATAATAAGAAGAGATAAAAATTAATAAACAATTCAAATATTTTGTAACTTTTATATAAAGTTGTCAACACCTAATTTCGTCTGGATGATAATGGTAAAAAACAAGGATTAGAGTTAACTAAAAAAAATAAAAAAAAATAGAATAAAAAAAGATGGAAGAGAACATATATTTATAATTTTATTTCTTTGATTTCAGTTTATTTTGTTTCTTATATATTTTTATTTTTTATTTTTACTTTTACTTATCAATTTTTTTATCAGGATTTGAAAAAAAAGAGTAAGAAAGGAGGTTGTTCAAAATTGTAAACTACAACAAGTTTTCTTTTTTTCCTTCATTTGGTAACTCTTTCTCTTTCTCCCCATGTACATTGTTGCTACTACTGCTAGTTGATACACAAAAAAGGGAAAAATTGCATAGCTAAAGGAATTGCAGGAAGAACTCATGACAGAAGCAACCACCATTATGCTTTTCCTCTTCACATAGTCCAATGTTGGACATTAAGGAGGGATTATTTTTTAGTGTGGAAAAAATACAACCAAAATGATAGAAGAAAGAGGGGGAAATAAAGAAAAAGGAAGAGAACAAAGGGAAGAGGAGAAAAATGAGGAAACAGCTCGGGCAAGGAGAACCACAAACTTGAACGAGCAGACCCAAGACCACCAGCAGAAGCTTCTAAAAGGTAAGCACTACACCTTCAATACTTATGTGTGAGCATTAATAATTGTATGTTGGTTTTACTGTTTTTGATCTGTTATTGGTTCATGATTCTCCATTCTACACATTTTCATCATCTCCATTTTCCTTCTTCTACAACCTGCATATAACAACATTCACCCTTAACTCATCATAACAGTATCACGGTGTTGGTGGCAAACGACGACATCTGCTAGTGGCTCGTGAGATATGGAAGAAGGAGACGTCCCACGCGGAATGAAGGGAAAAAGAAACCCTTTTTCAAACTCGTTTCTTTTTTGATTCGTCGTCTTGTCGCGATTTCAGTCACGACAAAAGCCAAAACATGTAAAACATCCTTTATAATATATGGTTTTGAAATTATATTCTCTATGAGTACACTATTACCATTTACAAATATAATTAATTGATTTGACATACATATTAAATAGTATGGGAAATTTAAGAAATACAAGTAGATTCTAAATGTAACAATGAAAGCATAACAATCAAACTTTTTAAATTAAAGAAATTGAATTTTATATATATATATATATATATATATATATATATATATATATATATATATATATATATTCAAATAAATAAGGAGATTCTAAAAAAATATTGGATTGGATCATAATAAGATGTTATTACCTACAAACATGGACACCCATTATGATGTAAGAATGCTTTTAACAAATCAAAGAAACCTTGCTTTACAATAAATGTATCACCAATTTGGATACCCATTAAAACCTCATAACACTCATCACGAAAGTTTTTTATTACACCTCCAAAAAAATCTACCATAAGGAAAAAAATTTAGATACGGACAATAAGAAAGCAAAATAGAGAGCTAAAATAAGGTAGGAATAGGAATAAAGCATAACTATGAGAGGAATAAATGAGAAGAGAGTAGAAAGCTTAAAAGTCGTGGAATGTAAATAAGAAAAGGTGATTTAGTAGAAAAAATATTTTTGTACTGCACCTAGGCGGATTGATAAAACTGCACGGCTAAACCCGCCTACGTATAGCCTTGCAAGCAATTATCAAATGAATAATCGAACAAGCATAAGCGGCCTAGGCCGCCTACCTCAGAGGACAATACGACATCTGTTGACCATTCCAAACTTAGAATATTATAGACAAGGCCCCTAGTACTAATAATCATTAAACCAAGGGCCTGGGCTAGGCCCAGGCCCATCTACGACCCAAGAAATGGCCCAGCCCACAACAAGGTTAGACATAACTAATGACTCTATAAATACACGTGGACCCCAGTAATTAAAGGTACGCATTCATTAATCCCTTAATCAAGAGATTTGACTTTTTGAGAATCTTTTGGTTGACTTGATCATTGGAGTCCTCTCCGCAGGTAACCCCTTATGGGTCCAAACCGTGCATACCAGTACATGACATACGCAAGCCGAGGAAGAGCCAACTCGAGAGATTGCAGATTGAGGTAAGGTGGTATTTGTGTCTGACTTCTCTTATTTGTCTCTACAGGAACAATTTTAAATACAGTCAACTAAGTTTTATCTCAATAAAAAGTAATTATTTATCAAATTAGTGAATATTTCATACTTGTAGTGTAAGACCCGAAAAATTTAAATAATTAAATAAATGTTGGTCGTGGAAGCTTTTATGACATTTAATGTGGTTTGTTATGACATGAAAAAGTACTAGTTCAAGTGGTTGAGAGTACTTAGTTATGTTGAAAGGACTTGGGTTTGAGTCCTATATATGCTAATTATATGTTATTTTAATAAGTGTATTATTTTAATGTTATCTTTGAATGTGAGTAGTGATAATGTTATCCTAAAATTATAAGAATTATAACGAAACATGAATTGGTTGAATGGTTGTGCATTGAATTGACATTGACATACCTTGGTGGAACCAAATTAAACTTTCTTTTTGCCAATTTTTTTTGGCATGAATATGAAAGGACATAGAAACCCTAGCATTAAGAAGGCAGCCTAGGGGACTGGGAAGGCAGCAAATAATGGTCCTTGAATTGCCATTAAAACCTAATTCAAAGCCATTTTCGTTTTCCTATCATTAACAAGCATTAAGGCTTAGTTAATGGTCTAGTTATGGTGAGTTTTTGGAGAGGATTGAGAAAGAGAGTTCTGAAGGAGGTTATTGAGTGAAAGTTCAGGACACAAGTGTGTAAGACCCACGAAAATTAAATAATTAAATAAATAATTATTTAATAAATGCGGGTCGTGGAAGCCTTTATGCCATTTAATAGTGGTTGATGTGACGTGGAAAAGTACTAGCTCATGTGGTTGAGAAAACTTTGGTTGTGTGAGAGGACTTGGGTTTGAGTTCTATGTATGCTAATTATGTGTTATTTAATTATTTTTGTTTTAATAATATGAATGTGCGTGTTAAGTAAGAATATAGTATTTGAGTTATGTTAGTTAGCAAGAAACATGAATTGGCTTGATGGTTTAGCATTTTCTTAATATTTGCATGGTTAGGGGTTCAAACCTTGGTGAGACCTAAATTAATTTTTTTTTTTTGCTAAACTTGATTTTTGGCAAAGAAGAGAAGAGGTAGAGAATCCAGCAGCCACATTAAGGTAGCCAAAGGGGCTGGAAAAACAACCCAAAATGGTCTTGAATGACACTTATCACAAGCAATAAAACCAATTTTCGTTTTTGGCTAATTAACCTTCATTAAGACGTAATTAAAAGGCAAATTGAAGGGAGAAAGAGGGTTTTCTTGGCCTGGATTGGTATTGCACTTTTGGGAGAGAAAAACCAGAGAGAAAACGTGAGATAGAGAGTCATCCAGGAGCTGAATTGAGAAGAATCAAGAAGGCTATTGGCGATCAAGGAGGAAATAGAGAACTTGTCAAATTAAGCAAGGCATTCAGGTTAGGGGAGCTGGAACTGTACCTTTAATTTTTTATTGTTTGATTGCATGAAATATATAATGATTGGGTGTTAATAATCTATCCAAACTGTATGAAAATTCACGTTTCTAGAAATTTTCCAGAAACCGCTGGCGGGTAAAGAACTGCCGCCAGGCGACTCATCTATGTTGTGTGATTTCTGGGTTCCTAAAGAGGAACCGCCTGGCGGCATGTCCCTAGCCGCTAGGCGATGTGTGCTGTACAACCCAATTTTCTGGGTTTTTGGATGAAGGGCCTAGCGGTGATGAACACCCGCCAGGCGGCGCGAGTCAACTTGACTCGATTCTTGATGTTTTTGGGTTTTGGGAAAATTATGATCGGGGAGAAATGACGTTCTAATCAATATGAATGATTAAACATCATATTTTCTTGGAAATTCGTGAATTGGGTGTTAAATTGAGATGAAAATCGCATGAAGGTCATCTTAAGGTTGATGAATTGGGGGATTTTATAGTGACACTAAATTAAAGGGAAAAGGTTAATGGAATTTTACTTATTGAAAGTTTTAGGAATGGATCATGAACCTAAACATGTGAGTACAACCTTTTGAGTCGTAAATTGAATGAAATCAGAGTTGTTGTGAAGGAGGCAAGGTTCGCAGGTGCAGGAACCGCCTGGCGGCACCATATTGGCCGCCAGGCGCCACACCAGAGGTGCGTGGTGTGTTGATTCACGAAAAACGTTGTTTTTCGTACTTTTCACGTAACAGTAATTGCCGAGCGGTATTTTAGTCCCGCCGGGCGCCAGTTGTCTGATTCTGGGCACTAGGCGCCACCAATTTTTCTGGTTTGCACAGTTTTCGTAAAACTGCATTTCTCGGTTAACTGTCTGATTTAGGTGAAATTTTGACAGGTGGTCCATAACATGTGATTCTTCACTTTGAACGGTGAAGATTGGATTTGGAGGTCAGTAGCTAGAGATATACATTACTTAATATTGCTGATTTTGGAGTTTGTAAAATACATGAATAAGCCTTTGATTAGTTCAAGTAACTTCTAATGAAGCATAATTGGGTGCATGTGGTAAGTTAAATTCAGAATGTATGTTAATTGGGTACGAGTGAGATAATTATGTGAGATATGGTATGGATGGTGAAACTTTACCCTAGTCGTGGTTTTGTGCTTGTGAATTTTTATTGAGGTACATATGCAATATTGACAAAAGTGTGGTGTCATGAGTTTATAAAAATATAAGACTATATGATCCTAAGACGGGGTGTATGTGGAAAGTATGTGGCATGTTTAAAGGGGTAAGTGAAGGAGAGTATGGGTGCATGACAATACTTGATTTGATGGCATCTTTGAATGGGTGTGGTGTAATCTTATTATAGTTGTATGACTGGAAAACCAGGCTATGTTGTAAATTGTTGTGTTGTATGATTGGGATCCCTTGAGGATCTGTTTAAGTGCCAAGAAACCAATAGCACTGCGCTATTGGTATGGCGCCTGGCGGCGCGAGCGAGCTGCCAGGCGGACGGAACACAAATCAGTGGTAGTGGCCACTGTTGACGCGTGGCGCCTGACAGTAGGGAGGGTTCCGCCAGGCGGAATGGAACAACAGAGGGGCTGGAAGGAGACTGGCACCTGGCGGCGTGAGACGGGTGCGCTAGGCGGTGGCGACGAGTGGCGCTTGGCGACAGGGCGGAATCCGCTAGGCGGTGACGGTGTAGTGATGATTCTGCAGGCGCGTGGTGCCTGGCGGTGTGTGATGCCCGCCAGGCGGTCTAGACCTAGTGTTTGCTTGGCGACGTGAGATGCGCGCCAAGCGGTTTTGGTTCAGTGATGGTGCGAGGAAAGGTTTCTACACAGCTTTAGGTGATGTTCATGATGCGAGGCTTTGGCTGGGAGTCCAGTTACGAGTGTAACTCGTATTGGAGTAACACGTGACCACTCTAGGTTGTAGCCTGGTGGTTTAGGAAGTCCAGTGGAGTGTGCGAGTTGTGGCTCGTACGGCGAGGTTCGGGTGATTGCCCTCTTCAGAGTATTCTGATAGAGTTTTGGTAGTCTGGAACAGCTACAAACTTTATGTTTGTTTCGGGGAGCTCCACTTGGTGTCACGGTGAGATGCTGTGGCAAGGTTATTTCCACGTGTGGACTATCAGGTGGTGACCTGTAGTCGGAGGGGCGAGTAAACACTCGTGCAGCGAAGATCGATCATTGTTCGCACCTAAAGGGTATAGAAATGATAGACGTCTAAATGTAAGTACTAGAAGTGGAGGGTAAAGGAAAAAGGGAGAAGAATACTAACCCGGGGTTTTAATGTTGCGACGTTGTATTTAATATTATATTTGTTTGGTTTTATTTAAATGAGCTCACCCTATTTGTGTGTGTGTGGCGATGATGATGTAACTTGTTACATGGGAGTAGATGTTAATTCAGGTGAGCAGACAGATACGTAGAGACGGAGTGGGGATCACGACGGGATTATTTACTCAATTTCATTATGATTTTCTTTTGTATTTTTTTATGGTTTGGTTTTGTAATAACTGAATAGTACGATTTTAATTACTATGGAAGCGATGTTGAACTTTTAATTTTCCCACGTTTTTGGGAAATTGCGAGAATAAATGCGATGTTTTATAAATATTATTTCTTATTTATTTTTTAAATATTAATTTTCGGCTAGGACATTACAAAGTGCATTTGAGAGGAGGCACGAATTGGATTGGTGGTGGTGCAAGAAGGGTTCCAATTATTCAAATTGAGCGAGGATTTCCAGGTTAGGGGACTTCCTTTTCGTGTATGTCTGTATTGTGATTATTTTCGTATTGGAATGTGTAAATATGATGCCTATGCTTAATCGCGATCCTTCATTTTCGCGTTTTCGGAAAATTTCTAGAAACTGCCTGGCAACTTTGAATATACCGTCAGGCGACGCATGAGAGTTAACCCAATTCTGAGTTTTTATGATGAACCGCCTGACGACAAGGGTGACTCCGCCAGGCGACGTGAACACTGTGCAAAAACGCTATTTTTCGTACTTTCGCGTAGCAGGAACCACCGACCGTAGGTTTTATACCGCCAGGCGCTAAGCTCTTCATTTCTAGGTGTTAGGTGCCACAAATTTTTCGAGTTTACGCAATTTTTGTAAAACTATGTTTCCTAATTCGTTCACCGTCCGACTTATGTGAAATTTTTACAAGTGATTCATAACATGTTGTTATTCACTTTGTACGGTAGAGATTTGCATTGGATGTTTACAGCTAGAGATATACATCACTCATGATTGGTTGTTTTAATTCCCTAATAGTATGATTATTAATGGATGATTAAGTGTGCTTAAGTGCTGGTATGACCTTGATTGGTGAATGTATATAATATATATATATATATATATATATATATATATATATATATATATATATATATGTGTGTGTGTGTGTGTGTGTGTGTGTGTGTGATTGATGAGTATGCTTTTAGTAGTGCTTGCTGAGCCATGTTGAATATATGAACCTATACATGTTAGCTCGAATGTATAATGTTATAAGTGTGTGACAAAGGCCACTTTTGATGATATCATTATGACCGAGTGTTGCACGATAATGATGGGTTTTGGGAAAATATGGGAACATGATAATCATACTTTAAATGTAAGGGGACGTGTTCATTGTGTTTTGACTTGTGTATGAATGAATGTGTTTTGCCATGTATAATTGCATGAGAGTTTACCCAATTCCACGTCATTTTTCATAAGTTTCTGGCTTTCCGCCTAGAAACCGCCTGGCGGCATCATCATGTCCCAATTATTGGCTAGCATCATGAACCGCCTAGCGGACAATGAATTTCCACCAGGCAACGCGAAGCTATTTTGTTTTTTTGTGTTGTTTGGCGCAAGAGTCATCATGATTTCTGGAAACTTGTTTATGTACGTTGCTTGTGATGATTTATGCTTTAATCTGAATGGGATTGAGTGTATGATGAAACTTTAACCAAGGGTGCATGGGTGATCATGGTATTATGAGAAGGGTTGAAAAAGGACAATTACGAAATTGATTCCAGCATCTAAGAGTTATTTAAGTTTGACATTATTCATGCATGTGTATTTCTGGGAATGCGCATGAATTCTGATTAGTGTATAGCGAGACGAGATGACGGAGGAGTGAAGGGGACTCGCGCAAGGAAGAAAAGGGGAATTCTCCCAAAATCTGATACGCCTCATGGCGGTGCATGATCTACCGCTAGGATATAGCTGGAATTTCTAGTTTGGCAGTGGGCAGCACTAGATATCGTGGTTTTGGGGTCTAGTCCGTGAAGTGAAAATCGGAGGGATGAGAGTTTTGTGCTTAAGTTTTAATGAATTAAAATGCAGAAATTGATAGTGTATGAAGAATGATTTACATATAATTGATTGAGCATTATACAATGAAGAAACACTTGGTGAGTTAGAGTCATTAAATCGAGGAATTTGCAATTACAATTTTAAGTACTTGATTTATAAGAGGGTGAGAGGTTGGCAAGGGTTCGACACTGGGGAACGAGAGTTTGATAATACCTTAGGAGGTGTTTTGGAGAGTGCAGGACTGTCTGCTTTGAGTGCTAACACCAGTGGAGTTTCACTATTGGTATAGCGCCTAATAGCACGGGTGTGGCCGACAGGCGGTAGGCTATCAAAGGTGCTTTCTCCAACAGGATGCGCCTGGCGGCAAGGTGTGCTCCGCTAGACGATAGACCCTACAACAGTGGGTTTGTGAGAGGCCTGACGCCTGACGCTTGACAACGAGGGTGTCCCGCCATGCGGTCTGCACGTTCATTTCACTTGGCAGCACTTAGGCTACACTAGGCGATAGTGTTGCAGTATTGTCTCGCGTGTGTTGTTCGTACACATTGATGCGGACTTGGATCAGGAGATGTTGTGCCATGAACGGGTAGGTTCATGGATGTTGGTGAACATGTGATGATATGAGCAGGGAGGTTCATATCCAATTACTCTCGCATGGAGATACGAGCGGGTAGGTTCGTATGTTCCATGCTCACACTTGAGATATGCTGCGTGCGAGGAGGTACGTAGCTGGTGGATCACGTGTGTATGACTATGGGCGGGCAGGTCCATAGAGTAAGACTACGAGCGAGGAGGTTCGTAGAGCAGGACTACGAGCGGGGAGGTTCGTAAAGGCAGGACCATGAGTGGGCAGGTTCGTGTGAGCATCATAAATCCTGAATCCAAGGCTAACTATTTGTGTGATTTTAAGGTTGAAAAGCCTTGGGGTATTAAGGTCTTGGTCAAGAACTAACTAGACTAAATTAGTTGGGTAATTGATATTTTTAAGGTATGTGTTATTTCATTATGAGCTCACCTTTTCTATTTGTGTTTGACGATGATCTTGTGATTCGTTACACGGGAGCAGATGATATTACAGGTGATGCTGGCAATGCATAGAGACGGACAGTGGGCTAGCTTGGGGACTTGAGCTAGGAAATAAATTATGTTTTCTTCTGTTTTGTCCAATTTTGGAAATTGTAATAAGATTATTACTTTAGATTTAATCGAATTTTGGCGCATTGAATAATGATTTAAATTTTCCCACGTTTGGAAATAATAAATTTTGTCGTTTGATCTTCATTTCTTATTTATTTATTTTAATTAAGTAATTTCCAGTAGGGACATTACATGTAGTAGAGTACTAATGATAACATTGACACTTGTAAATAGTTAGTTTCATAATTTTCTTTATTGTTTTGAGTTTGCCAAGTTCTAAAATTTGCACGTTCAAAACTAGGGGTGGGCAAAAAATCTAATTTTCTTGATCCAATCCATTTTTGCTCCGATCCAATCCATTTGAAATCTATTTTATTAAAAATCCAATTCATTTAAAATCCATTTTAATGGATCTAGATTTCAATCTAGTCTACATTTTATATATTTTATGGATTGAATATCCATTCTATAAATCAAGATTTTCAAATATGGATAATCCAAAAATTCCAATCCAAATTTTCAATTTAAATTTTTAGTTGGGTTAGGCTAAAGGTTGAGATGGACTAGCCTAATTCAGACTCAAACAGGCTTTGCTCGACGATCTGTACGGACCGAGCAGGCCCGACAACCCTGAAGGGTCAGACGGGCCCAACGACCAGAACAAGCTGGACAAGCCTAAAGATATGAACGGGCTCGGCGAGCCTGACAAACCAGATGAGTCGATCGGGCCCAACAACCCAAAAAAGTCGAGTGAGCCTGATGACCCGAATGGGTTAGGTGGGCCTGATGACACGAACAAGCCAGATGGACCCGAAGACCCAAACGGCCTAGGTGGGCCCGATGACCGGAACGGGTCAGGCGGGCCTGAAGAATCAAATAGGCCAGATGGGCCTGATGACCCGAACGGGTAAAACAAACTCGATGAAGTGAACAGTCCAAGTGGGCCCGAAGAGCCGAACGGGTTATGGGGCCCAAGGACCTGAATGGGCCAAGCAAGCTCGATAACCTAAATGGGTCAGGTGGGCCTGAAGACTTAAATAAGCCAAGTGGGCTCGATGACTCGAAGGGGCCAAGCGGGCTCGAAGAATCAAACGGGCCAACGGGCCCGATGACCCAAACGGGCCAAACAGGCCCAATAACCCGAATGGTCCAAGCAGACTCGATGACCCAAACAGGCCAAGCCGGCCCGATGACTTGAACGGGCCAGGCGGACCCAAAGACGCGAACGTGATAAGCAGGCCCGAAGACTCAGATGGGCTAAGATGAGTCAGCCCGACAACTCGGATGGGTCGTGCCCGATGATCTGTACGAACTAAGCAAGCCCAACGACCCTAATGGACCGAGCGAGCCCGATGACTCTAATGGACCGAGCGGGCCCGACGACCTGGACAGGTTGAGTCGACCCGATGACTCAGACAGACCGTGCTAGATGACCCTTATGGATCGGGTAGGCCCGATGCTAGAATGGGCCAGGCGGGCCCAAAGACTTGGATGGGATGGTTGGGTCGGCATGACAATTCAAATGGATCGTATACAGACTAAGCAGGCTCGAGACCTTGATGGGCCCAACGAGCTCGACGACTTGGACAAGTTGAGTTGTGTTGGCCTTAAGGACACAAGTTTTAGAAAATTCAATTTAAATTTATTTTATAGAAAATGGATTCTGGATTTTGAACTTGATCCAAATATTTGGACTGGATTTAAATCTTGATCCAAATATTTGGATATGGATTTTAAAAAAATTCAAACTAGTTTTGATGAAAAAATGGATTTGGATAAAAAATCTAATCCAATTATTTGGATCTAAAATGGATATGGATTGGATCATTAAAAATCCAATCCATGCCCACCCCTAGCGAACTAGATCTCAAAAGTAGGCCAGGACTGAAAGAGATATGGCATGGCTCACAACATATCCCTGACCTCTATTTTAGTGAGTTGGCAACTTTGGTTGTGGATGATTGTCAGTTTTTATTAGATGTAGTGCTACCTTTCCCTCTACTTCCTTTATGTGAAAATTGTATTTAATGTCAAATGGTTCTGGAAGTTGCAAGAGTGGCTCCAGATTGGCCAAGAGAAGAAGTTCAAGGAAGTTAGAGAATTAGTTGATAAACTCTTGTATGAATGCATTGCATCCAAGCGTGAAGGGAAAAATAGATGTAAAGCTACCAAAAAAGAGGTAGATACTCATCATGACTTGCTGGGAGTGCTAATGGAGGGAGGAGCTAAAAAGGGGAGAATAATTGATAACAAGTATATAAGAGACATTACAATTACCTTTTTTCTACTATAGTGGCAGTATTAGTGCAAGTCTTAGTTGGTTCTTTTGGCTAGTTTCAACTCATCCACATGTGGAAACTAAAATTCTTGAAGTTATCAAAGAAAATTGCATAAACCAAGATGGAACTTGGATTGCTTCTAGTGTGGAAAAGTTTGGTAAGTTAGTTTATCTCCATGGAGCTATATGTGAAGCACTGAGGCTTTTTCCTACTGTGCCCTATGATCAAAAGTGTGTAATAAAATATGATACACTTTCTAGTGGACACCATGTTAGTCTAAATACCATGATTTTATACTTTGTATGCAATAAGAAGAATGGAGCAAATATGGGGACATGACTACATGGAGTTTAAGCCTAAGAGATGGATTTCAGAGAGTGGAGACATTGTACCAAATTTAGCATGCATAAAAAGGTTTAAAACTTGTAAATTAAGAACAACAAGGATGTATAAACAAATGTAACTAATTAACAACAAAACACACCAAGAATCCAGGCAAAGTAGTATATAAAATTAGAAATTATATTAGTTTTAGGAAACAAGGTATAAAGCGACAGAGGAGGAGCAAAATATAATGGGGTTTCATACCACCACATATGAAGAGTTATAATCATAATTGACAATGCTATAATCGAATGCAGAGAAGATAAAATAAGAGTGGTTATAATTTGGAACAATTAGGACATGAAAAATAACCTTTGGCTTGACATTTTACACATGCTATCTACTTCACCTTTGATTCATTGTTATCAATTGTTTCAAACAAATCCTTAACAAGCTTAATTCAAAGTGTTCCCCCTTCTTTGATAAACCCAATTCCTTTGCATTAATAAACAATTAAAAGAAAAAGGTATGTACATTTCTCCAAAAATCACAACAATGGAAAATTGAAGTTTCAACGTACCTATCATCCTAATAAAGGTTTCACTAAAAATCAATATAGACTACACATTCACTATTGCAGAAATTCATTTTTACCTCGCCTTATATGCCTCGGTTGTTCAGGAACCGAAGCATATAATGGCGCGGTGGCATTTTTGCAATTTCAGACAACTTTTATGCCTCGGTTCAGCTTAACCCGAAGCAAAAGAGCTCATATGCTTCGGTTCACCAAAAACCGGTGCCAAAGGAGGCTCATATGCTTCGGTTACACAGACCCGAAGCCAAAAACCCACTAGTCGTTACCTCTTTGGCCTCGGGTGGGTCTGAACCGATGCCAAATAGGGCTATATGCCTCGGTTCAATTAATAACCGAGGCCATATGGTTTAATTAGGGCACCAAATTTGCGAGCCCCAATTCTTTTCTTCTTCCCCGCGCCCCTCTCAATAACAATACTTTTTCTCTTCTCCCTCCGGCATGGCTGTTCCAGGCGCGGTGGTGATGTCGTCGATGTTCCAGATGCAGCAATGGTGGCTCTGGTGGCACGAATTCGTTGCTGCTCTGATATGTTCGAAGGTGGTGATTCTGCAGCAATGGTGGTTCGCTGCCTTCGTTCACGGTGGCGCTGCCTTCGTTCGCGGTGGCGCTGCTCTCTACATCTGGTGCGTCGTTCACGGTGGCGTGATGATGGTGGTCCGCATCTGGATGTGCGTTCGCGTTTCGCGCAGGTTGTGGATCTGTGTTTCTGTTGGCTGCAGGTGGTGGGTCACGGTGTTTCTGCTGCAGAAGCTGTTGCAGTGAAGTGGTGCATTGCGGAGAAGAAGACGAAACTGTGGTGGCCGAAAAGTTTGCTTCCGACAAGGGTGGCGGCTGCCATGGTGATGGAAAGAGATGATGAAAATTAGCGTTGCTCGAGCATGGTGCAAATGCGTGGAAGAAGATGGTGGTGGCTGCTGCATTTCACCGGCAAAGATGATTAGCTTCGGGTAACAACCGAGGCCAAAAGGGGTGCCTTTTGGTCTCAGCCCAATATGCCTCGGTTCTAGACCCGAGGCAAAATGAGGAAAATAACTGGGGTAAAAAGCCTTTACTATAGTAGTGATTGAAACTCAAATTCTAGTTAGAGAATAGGGATAAATACATAAATGTAATCCCCCTCAGAATATCTATTAACTTTGGGATCATGAGTAACATTTTTGTACCTTTAAGTGTACCTTGACTCAGGTTTCGTACAGAGTGACGAAGTTGAATGGAGAAGTGACTGATTTGTTATTGAGGCTACGACGGAAAGGGTGTGACAGAGAGAGCTACGATGGAGGCTACGATGAAGCTGAATCGTAGAGCAAGACTGCTTTAGGGAAAAACTTAGGTCTTCTCATGTTCGGGAGTCATATTCGCGACTGAGGATTCTGATTTGGGAGGGAACGAGTTTCTGATTTGGAGTGAACGAGATTGGAAAAATGAAATGTAATCTGCAGAGGTCATTAACCTCTTAAAAAAAAGTAAAAGCCCCACTATTATCAGCTTTTAGAGAACCCATCAGAATATGCCCATTTCATGTTTATCTGTGAAGGTTTTTATAACCTCCGCAAAATGGCATCCACTAAATATCTTTTTTTTGTAGTGACATTACCTCTCTTTAACCTTTCTCATTTTCAAGAATCGATATAGTTAGTATTTTTTTTTCCACTAAAGTACAATGCAATTTTCTACTTGTTATCATTGACTATTTCACTGAATGAATTGAGGAAAAACCATTAACAAAAGTAACAGATTGACAGGAACAAAACTTTGTATGGAAAAACATAATTTATTATTTTAGGGTCCCACAAAATATCATTGTTAATCATGGAAGACAATTCACAAATAAGGGCATTGGAGAATTTTACAAAGGTCTAGGCCTCCCACATATGACCAACTCGATTAAACACAATAGAAAAATTAATAGGCTGAGGTGACAAACAAAGTTGTTTTGACAAGGTCCAAGATGAGGCTAGGGGTCGTAAGGAAAATAGACTAAAGAACTACTTGAAATACCATAGGCTTATCATTGTACCCATAAAGTACAACACGAGAATCACCTAACAACCTAGTATATGGGACGAATGTCATGATACTAGTTAAGGTAGGAGAGTTAACCTTGTGTCGAGAATTGTTTGACTTCACATTGAATGAGAAATGCTTAAGGCCAACTTAGACCAGGTTGAAAACTTAATATTCTAAGATAAAAAAAAAAAACAAAAGCCTTCCAAATATGTGACATAGTATGGTGAATGATGAGCAATGTGCAAGTTCATGTCAAACTGAAATTGACCCTTATAGATTTGTCAAAGCCTTAACAACGTGTATAAAATATAATATCTTGATGGAGAAAAAATCTCGCAAACTTAGAAAGTTAGTGATCTCAAATACTAGGAATTTTAACATCGCAAATCTCAAATACTTACAAAATTCTGATCTAAATCATGCAAAATATATATATATATATATATAAGTTCGACCAGAGTATACGACCTTAACCCAAGAGTTGAATGAAATCCTATTAATTGGCTCTAAAATGACTAATAATTTTAACGACTAATAATAAGGTGGTTAAATTATAACATAGATCAATTGCATTTATAAAGTAGGATTATGTATTTCAAATATAGAGAAACAAACCTATTGGGAGGTGTTAACCGATATAGACCCCCAACTTATAAAGCTCAGACGAATTTTAGAGTGTCGCAACTAAAATCGCAATGGGACGACGAACCAAAAATGAAAATTTGAAAAAAATAGGTTTGGCATCGTCACCATAGTTTATTCTGGAAAACTACGGAAAAACCAAAAAGATAAGACAAGGTCTAAAAAAACCAGATTTTGGGTCCGAGAGTCGATTACGCGTAGGGAAGGTATTAGCACCCCACAACGTCCGTCCTAAGACGATACCTTTAATTAAATGTGAAAAAGGATGTAGTTTTCAAAATATTTATTTTTCCCAAAAAATAGTAATAAAAGAATATAGAAAAGAAACAAAAATAATTTTTTAGCTTTTTGGGTCTGACAAAGATTAATCCCCGCTCCTACGTATCTCCATTTACAATGGAGAATCAGGGTTACGTAGTTCCTTTACAAAAAAATTATTTGAAAAATGATTTGAATTTTTTGATATTTTTGAAAACCTTTTTATTTAAATTTTTTGTATTTTGAATTATTTTAAAATTGGTGTCACTCCACGCGAGTGGCCGGACAAACACTTGAAATAAATTCTTTTTTTTATATTTTATTTTTTTCATTTATTTAATCATTTATAAATTTTTAATATTTTTTTAAGTTATTTAAAAGTGGATGTGGATGTCATAGCGACATGAGCAACAAGAGAGATATGAAAAAGTAAACAAAGAAAGCTATTTTTTATATTTTTAGATCATCTATATATATATATATATATTTTTTTTTTTTAAAAAAAACTAAAGTTAAATTGGATGTCATACGACGCGAGCGGCCGACCAGACACTAAAGGAAGGGGAATTTTTTTTTTTAATGATTAAACAAATGAGAAATGGAAAAACTAAATCAAAAGATGAAAGAACTGAGAGTGACGTACCTTTAAAAATTTTCAATATCTCCTCACCTTTTCTTTTTTTTCTTGCTTCCTTTTCTAATATTTTTGTGTTTGTTTTTCCAATAGAGATAAAAATGTGAGGTGTCTATGCGGGTGATAATGAGAGAAAGAGAGAATGCAGAGAATGTTTTCTTTTTTTTTCTACCTCCTTCAATTTTTTTTTAAATAGAGATAATAAAGGAGGTGTGTATGTGGGAGTAATGATGGGAAAGAATTAGAGAAGTGTAAAGAATATATTTTTTCGGTCATGACAGAGTGCGTATTTATACTCACACCTTGCAATATCAATGCAATCTCAGTCTTAATTATAATGAACAATATAAGGAAGGAATTGATCATGATAGCAACACATTATGGGATCAAATCATAGCAAATCAGAACACAAAATCAATCAAGATCAATAATATTGATTCTAACCATTAACAAATCAGAGCACAAAAATCAATCCCAATTTGAATGTAAATATCCTAATATAGAATGTAATCTTAAGTCTAAAGGATTAGGATAAAATATGGATTCAACAAGACATAATAAAGAAAGGGGTTTATCATTCAAAAAATACACTTTGTCAAATACTTCACTAAGCATGGAGGGATAATGTATGGACAATTTCTCTTCATATATCAATCCTAACAAATGTCAACCTAGGACATCTCAGTCCAAAAGCTCATCCTCATACAAAAAACCTCCCTAGAACATCTTAGACCAACACATGTTAGCCATGACAATAATAATCCATAACATCTCAACATAGCGAAATCCACTTTAGAATCTACTCAACATTCTTAGCACCTTGGATTATGTGTTTGTACGTGTAATTAGAAAAGAAAAATTGGATGTCACCTAGGTTAAGGTGAACTAGTATAAATATAACTAGGTGTTTAAGCATAGTAGCATATTCTAACACATACAAATTACCTTGTATCGATTACATAAACTCCAACTTCTTAGCATATCAGATGATATTAAGAAAATACTCCTCCAATAACGTTTCTATGAAATTATCCCATGAAAGGATATCATCCTTCATACTTGTCATATGTTTCATCCTCATCCACTAAAACTCAATCTCTTATGTCAACCAATAGATAATATAAAAACTTCTTTTGTTTTAGACACTGAATCATGTCAAATATTTTCTCAAGGTCTATGATACATTAATCTTCATGATCTAGACTAAATTCTCATTAAATTTCAAAATTTATGCCTCATCGATTCATTTAATCTATCAAATAAGTGACGAAGAATCGGTGGAACTATCTCTACTACTCTTGTAATATATATATATATATATATA
>Ga0214542_1002299_pt1 | contig 39575 bp, 28 predicted proteins | sample CNSS1metaG_FD_160096 | JGI IMG/M metagenome (GOLD analysis project Ga0214542, IMG submission 160096) | Root nodule microbial communities from cowpea collected in UCLA plant growth center, Los Angeles, California, USA - CNSS1 | ecosystem: Host-associated > Plants > Roots > Nodule | place: USA... | reverse complement strand
TTCCAATTCTGCCCCTCTCATTTAACCATATTTGCAGTTTTGACCAGAGTTGACTGCTGACTTTGACCATTTGACCAGAGTTGACCAGTTGACCAGTTTGACTGTCCTATCAGATGCTGACACGTGGCGCAGAGAGTCTCTTTCCAGAATTAGGGTTTCACTCTCACACTCTTCTCCCTCCCTCGTGACGGTGCGGCTGCTCCGACGACTTGGCTGCTGTTGCGTTTGCGTGCCAGCTTCGTGATTCCTGCAGGTGCTTCCATGGTGGTTCAGCAGTGTTTTCCGACGTGGTTGCGTTGCTGCGGTGGCTGCGGTTTCCGCTACTGTTATGACTCATTCTCGCTCATGGCTGCGCGGAGAACATGGAGGCGGCGCTGCTCGCAGAATCTGGATTCGCGAATGGTTGCAGGAGCGTCACAGTGGCGCGGTGGTTCAGCACATGAAGTGTGGTGTGGAGTGCCTCCTCGCGGTGGTGTTCGCTACAAGTGCGCGAACGGAGAACTCACGGTGGCCGTGAATCTGAAGGTGGATTCGAGGCTGGAGCAGGTGCGGTGGAACGCGACCGTGACAGGTGGTGCAGTGGTGACGGAACTGCGGCGAGCTGACGGTGGTTGCCGTGGCTGCTGGTGCGTGAACCTGCTACCGTCGAGATTGGTCCATGGTGGCGAGAAGATGGTGCTGCAGAATCGTGGTGGCCGGAAATGGCGGCGGCTGCCGTGGAGGTTGATGGTGGCGGCTAGGGTTTGAGGAAAATTAGGGTTTCTGTTTTGGGAGATGAAGATGATGACGTGGCAGCCTTCCATTGGACAGCTTGTTAGTGCAAGGATTGTTGCCACGTGGCTTGCTCTGGTTGGCTAATTTTAAGAGGTGGGGATTGCCACATGGCATGATCTGGTTGAGTTGAGTTTAAGTGGTAGGAGGGGTGCAACTTAGTGAAAACTGGGGGTGCAGAACAGGGTTTTTGGTGGTCCACTTTGCAGGAGTGTGCAAATAAAATCTGGGGGTGCATTTAGCTCCTGATTTATTCTTTTTCAGAATTTCTTAATTTTGGACTTATTTTTTGTAACTTTGAATATTTTAAAATCACACTATTAATTGACCAAAAATAAATTCTAGCTGCATTAACAAACGTTAGAATATCCAATAATATTTTATGCAACTAAAATAAATTTTTACGCCACTTTTACCAAACTTACTCAATAAATCCAATAATCACAAATCCTAATTAAATCAATCTTTAAGCACAGAAAATTCAATTAAATCCCCAAATTTAAATATTAAATGAGGGCAAAAATTTGAACTCATCACTTACACTTGTCAAGATCGAACTAACACTAGAGTATAACCGCACTCTATCAAGATAGGATTGATTTTCAAGACAAGGAAAATTAAACCCTATAAAGTCTTTGATTAATATTATGCATACCTCTCCAAAAGTTTGACCAAGTGTAGTAAGATCTAGAAGATGGAGCCTAAAAAAGCTTATTAGAATTGATCCAATTCGAAAACTTAGCACAAGAGATTGAACTAGGGGAAACATCATCCTTCACAATCTCAACACAAAGAAAAACATTAAAATCACCAAGGATACACCAACAATCATAAAGATTAACAAGAGTAGACCACAAAGAGTGACGAGCAGTGTAAGTAGTTCCACCATAAACCCCAACATTCTGTAATTCAACATCATTGGCCATAACAAAAGTTATATCATTTCTACTTAATCACAAAAGAGACATATTCATTTTTGTATTATAAGTTGTATATTTATCTTCATTACATTTTCTTTTCTTTTTATCATGTTTGTTAACACTTTATTATGAAGTGAATATTGTCTCTATTTTGACTTTATTTATATAGTTTGTATTCTCTCGATATTTGTCAATTGAATATGAAATTCATATTCGTCCTTGTACTCTCATTTGAATATGATATTCATAGTACCTGTATCACACCTAGCCGATTCCACTAGCATATCAACACATATCACCATTGACTGACACCTATGTCGGTCAAGGCTGGGGGACTAGTGTACCACATCAAGCCAACTTAACAAAATAATGATAAAACGATCACCATACCAAAGCATTCAAGTAACCGGCCTAGGCTTGCCTAACCGGCCAAAACCGGTAACCTAGACGTCTAAAGGAACGACCTGCCTAAGACAACCCATGAGTAACACAAACCGCCAAGGAAAGTAGTCGGTTTAGGCCGACAACCTCAGTATACTCAGTAAAATCGAAGTCCCCCGTGTTCAATACGTCCTAAGGGCCTGGGTTAGGGCCCAGGCCCACTTACAGCCCAAACTAGAGCCCAAGGCAAGGCCCGGCCCATGGGATAACCAGACATAATTAATGCTCTATAAATACACGTGGATCCTAGTAATTAAAGGTACGCATTCATTAATCACTGATTTAACCTTTTGAGAGTTTTGACTCACTTGAGCTCCGGAGCCCCTTCTGTAGGTAACCCCTCCTGGGTCCAAACCGACATGTACCAACCGGGAAGATGCCAACTGAGGAGATAGCGGACTACACAAGTAAGGTGACGCTTGTGCCTAACTTATCTTGTTTGTTCTCTGCAGGAACAATTGACGCCCACCGTGGGACACGAGACGAACACCTTTAGTACCCATTTTTCTCCGAAGATGGTTTGCACCCGCAACAGAGCTGGAGTCAACAAAAAGGCAGATGCCGCTCCCTCAGGACCTGCTGGCATCACCCCTGACTTAGCCGCCATCCTGGACGGCCAAGCAAAGATGCAACAAGAGCTGGCAGATCTGAAGAAGCGCAGTGCTGACGAGATGGAGGCGCTGCGACAAGAGAACTCTCGCCTTAGGCGAAAGATTGAGGTTGATCCTACCCTGAAGGGAAAGGCCAAAGATGCCTTTGAGGTCGCAAGGTCCCCAGCCTTCCAGCCCACGGAGGAAGAAAGCGAATACAACCCCACCCCTCACACCTTTACCACCACCCAACAAACACCCATCCCCTCCACCCACCCCACTCACTTTCCATCCACTCAACCAGGACATACCGTAGCCCCAACCCCTGCCGCTACCCTCCCTACCACCCAGATCCCCTACAACATACCCACCACCCTCCACACCACACATGTTCCACAGTACAACCCACAATACCTTCCAACGGCCCATATCCCTCCTCACAATCTTACCTCTACCTTCCCCGCCATGATCAACCATCCCATCCCACTTCATCTGCTCCTCCGCACCAGCCTAGGCGTCGCCATCCTTTCACCGACTTCATCGCCAACACCCCCTACCTGCCCAGTGGGAACCCTTCACACTGGACCGCTATACTGGTGAGACAGACCCTGACGAACACCTCAAAGTCTACATCACCCATGTCGCCCTGTACACGTCCCAAGACGCAGTCTTCTGCAAAGCCTTCCCCACCACCCTCAAGGGCCCTGCTCTGGAATGGTTCACAACCCTTCCGCCTTACTCCATCGACAGCTTCGACGTCCTTTCACACATGTTCTCCACCCATTTTGCCGGCAATCGTCCACACTAAACTACCACAATCTCCCTCTTGGGCATTAGACAAGAACAAGGCGAACCACTCAGAGCGTTCATAGACCACTTCAGTAAGACAGCTCTTCGCACCCCACACCTCAACCAGGAGATGATCCTTCAATGCATGGCACTTACCCTACAACCCGGCCCCTTCGCTAACAATGTCTACCTCCACCCACATGCCTTTATGCACGAACTTAAATTGCGTGCAGCCGACTATGTCCACATGGAGGAAATGTAGACCCTCTATACCAAATTTTGTAATGACTATGCAGCCACCACCGCCAACCCTACCCCGCAACCTCCCCGCCCTAATACCCGCCCACGCGAGCCCTGCCAACCTCGCTTCACCCGATATGCCCCTCTTACCGTAGCCCGCTCCCGCATCCTCGATGAGGCCCTACAAGCTGACCTCATCCCTCCACCACGTAAGACAACCACACCTCCTAACGCTGATATGACCAAATATTGTTGTTACCACCGCAACCATGGCCACACTACAAAAGACTACAAAGCACTCCAGGATAAGATAGAAGAACTAGTCCGTGCTAGTCACTTTCGTCGCTTCATCCGTAGAGATGACCATCCCTCTCGATCCCGCCACCCCCTCGATCCGAACACAGACGCCCTCCACACGACTCTTGTAACATCCCTAAGGAATATTACTTTGAAAATATCATAAATAATTTAATTAAATTAAATTAAATACGATAATATAAAAATTATTCCTCATTTATATATGCATGTTCCCAAAACGTGGGAAAATTAAAGTCGTAATGTCAAATCATTGTACCGTTTAATAGTTCAAAAACATTACAACTCATAAAAGCCAAAAGTGGCTAATGTTCCAAAACATAAGTACAAAAATTCAAATCTTCAAAAGCTCATAACATGATCCCGCTCTCCAATCTCAAGCGTCTCCTGGCTCACCTGTCAAAACATCTGCTCCCAGATAGTAAATTATCCGATCATCGCCACACACACACAAATAGAGTGAGCTATGCACATTAAAAACAAATCTAAATATGATACCCATCCCAATAAAAATTTACAGGTTAATGTTAATTACAAATTATCCACCCCTGATCTCAGATTCCTTCCTGAGTCATGCATGAAACTAGGTCCTGGGATTTTCACTGTGCTTCCACGAAACTATCCCTTTCGTGGTCCAACCCTACGAGCCAATCCTGCTCATAGTCCAACCCTACAGACTCCTCGCCTGTAGTATCACATCCAAGCTTACTCAGCTTGGACCCTGGCATGCAATCACCATACTATGGACTCCTCGCCCAATAGTAGCCGACGGGAACATCACAGTTCCTTGCCCATCGTGCGCCCAACGCATGCAATCACCATACTAAGGACTCCTCGACCAATAGTAGCCGACGAGAACTCAACTAGTTTCATGCCCATCATGCGTTCAACCACTCAAGCACGTCCCAGACCCCTATTGGACTTAGTCCGTCAAGCCCAAGCACAAAAGGAGTGAACTTAGTCCTTTAACTCCACTAATCAAAGCAAAAATCAATTATACAACCATATACACCGCCTGTCACCGCCTAGACGCCGCTAGACGGACACTGCCAGAATATCGCCTGGCGGCCAACACTCTACCGCCAGGCGCCTGCAACCATACAGGAGCCCTCCAGCTCCGTTACCGCCTGGCGGGCACAACATCGCCGCCAGGCGCCTCCTGCGAATAGTGGCCACTGCCACTAATTTATGACTCTATCGCCTGGCGATTTTGTCCCGCACCGCCGAGCGCTATACCAGTAGTGTTGTGCTACTGGTTTTTGGCATCTTTAACAGGTCTCCTGAAACCTCAAACATCTAATTCAGTGTTCACGCATCAAATATAATATTTCTCTTGATTATCACTAATTGACATACACCTTAAAAACACAAGATATTGCACCCTACAACACGTTCTACAGGTATTCCAAATCACCCACTCTCATATCACGAGTTCACTACATACTGATGTTCTGCTGCTGATGAGCCGCCCGGCGGTAGCCTCAGTGCCGCCAGGCGGTGCGTGAAAAGTTGAGTTCTGCCCAGATTCCTCTCGCACCCAGCAGAATTCTCCAACCCTCCAACATTAATGTATACCTTAGAACAGATACAATTTCGCATACCCACCATATCCAGGGTTCAAAACCTAATCATTCTACCAACGATCACACACAACCAAACCTAGTTCTCCTATCCAATATTATGTAATTCATCCCTGATCTACACATGAACCCTAAAACCCAATTTCAGACACAGACCATCCAATTTCTCCCATTTAGACATTTATAGATAACAACTCATGCAACCAAGGATTATCATATCGTAAGAATTACTTCCCATCATTTCCCACATCATGAAAACATCACGATTCAGCAAAACTGGTTAGGTCCAATGGGTGTCGCCTGGCGGGCAGCGCATAGCCGCCAGGCGGTACATAGCAAAAAACCCATAATTAGCGTCTGGAGGTACGAGTCGCCTAGTGAGCCTTCAACACCGCCAGGCAGTTTCTGGGAATTTCCAGAAATCCGACAAAGTTCAACGCAATCTCAAAGTGCATATTTCAAATCATCTAGAACAGTACGAAAACATATACATGATATATATAACACGCAAAAATAAGCTCCCCTAACCTGGATTAAAGCTTTCCTCGAGTCTTCTACTTCTTTCCTTGACTCCAATTGATCTCCCTTGTCTTCTCTCAATTCAGCCCCCACGGATCCACCTACACTCTCAGTTCCTCATTGAATTTCGCACTCTCTGTCTACCTCACAATACCCTCTGCAGAAAACTCTCTCTTCTCTCACAATTAGGCTCTTTAGTGGTGTTTTAATAGTGGGTTAAGACCTTAAAACGAAAAATTGCATTAAGGGTTAAGGTAATGGCCATTCAAGCTCACTAATTGACTTGTTTTTCCAACTACCCTTGACTGATATTTCTGCTAGGTTTTTCCTCAACCCTTCAACTTCCAAGCAAATCCAAAAATGACAAAAAAAATAGAATTTCATTTGGATATCCCAAGGTTTGAACCCACACCCATGCACATGCCAACTTAATGCCTAACCAATGCAACCAATTCATATTTCATACTAAACAATACAATTCAATAATTATAAATATCCACAACACGTTTTAGTATACACAAAATAATACTAATTTAATAACACACAAAAATAACATACATAGGACTCGAACCCAAGTCCTCTCACACAAACCAAGTACTCTCAACCATTTGAGCTATCACTTTTCCACGTCATACACCCCGCATTTATTACCTTAAGGTTCTCTTTACCCACATTTATCCAATAATTACTTAATTAATTATTTCATTTTTCCCGGGTCTTACATTCCCCCACCTTCAAAAGTTATCGTCTTCAAAAACAAGACTTACCAGGAAACAGATGTGGGTAGGATAACTTCATGCGGTCCTCCATCTCCCAGGTCATCTCCTGAGTTGCCTCATCCCAAAGCACCTTCACCATCTTTATCTCCTTACCCCTCAGACGTTTGACTTGAGAGTCAAGGATACGAACCGGTCCAGCTGGTATGGTCAAATCTTCCCGCACCTGTACATCATCAGCCTCTAGTACATGGTCTGGACTTGCAACGTATTTCCTCAACTAAGAAACATGGAATATGTTGTGCAAGTTCGCTAGATGAGGTGGCAAAGCAATCTCGTAGGCCGCTGGTCCAATTCTCCGTGTGATCTGATAGGGTCTTATAAACCGGGTGTCAACTTCCTTGATTTTAGAACCCTTCCAACTCCCGTGGTTGGGGTAACCCGTAGAAACACATGATCACCTTCATCAAACTCCAATGGCCGCCTTTTTTTATCAGCATAGGACTTTTGCCGACTCTGTGTGGCTCTCATCCGATCTTGGATTAATTTAACTTTTCTAGTTGTCTGCTGCAGAAACTCGGGACCAAGCACAAGGGCTTCCCCATCCTGATACCAACACAGCGATGTTCTACATCTTCAACCATATAATGCTTCGTAAGGGGCCATTCCAATACTAGCATGATAGCTATTATTTGTATGTGAATTCCACCAAGGGTAATACATCGTTCCAATTTCCCAAATGGTCCAACACACAAGATCGCAACAAGTCTTCCAATGTTTGTATAGTATGCTCAGACTGACCATCCGTTTGGGGATGATACGCTGAACTCATCCTCAATTGGGTTCCCAAGGCTGCTTGCAAGGATTACCAAAATCGTGAGGTGAACCTCGGATCCCGATCCGACACTATGCTTTCTGGCACCCCATGTAACCTCACTACTTCTCGTACATAAGTTTCTGCTAGTTTATCCATCGACCATTTCTGATTTATAGGTAAGAAGTGCGCACACTTAGTCAATCTGTCCACAATTACCCAGACTGAGTCATGACCTCTGGTCGATTTCGGCAAGTGTGTCACAAAATCCATGGAGATACTGTCCCACTTCCACTGAGGTATTTCCAATGGTTGCAGGGTACCTCCCGGCTTTTGATGTTCAATTTTGGCCTTTCGACATACCAAACATTGAGCAACAAAGTCGGCCACATTTGAGCTAGCACTTTTCCACGTCATACACCCCGTATTTATTACCTTAAGGTTCTCTTTACCCACATTTATCCAATAATTACTTAATTAATTATTTCATTTTTCCCAGGTTTTACAACTCCCGTCATGACAGATGCCCTGCCCAACCTGCTAACCAGGAACTCGAACCGGCCCGCACCGACATCACTCCCACCGACCCTCCCCTGCGTGGCACCATTAACACCATCTCTGGTAGTTTCGCTAGTGGAGGATCCACCTCTTCTACACGAAAGAAACACCTCCGCCATATCCAATCCATCAACCACATCACCCATTCCCACCACAGACGTTGCATGCCTCCCATCATCTTCATAGATGACGAATTTCATGGCCTCGACCATCAACAAGATGACCCCATGGTCATCACTGTTGAAATCGAAAACTACGCCGTTAAGAAAGTCCTTGTCGACCAAGGCAGCTCTGTTGACATCCTCTACTGGGCCACCTACCAAAAACTCCAACTTCCGGACACCACCATGGTCCCGTATGACGAGCCGATCTATAGCTTCTCTGGCGAACAAGTATCCACCCGTGGCTACATCGACCTCCACACCATCTTTCGTGAGGGAACCCAAACCAAAACCATCCCAATCTGTTTCCTTATCGTCGACGCGCCAACATCCTACAATGTCCTCCTGGGTCGTCCTTCCCTCAACACCCTTGGCGCTGTCGTCTCCACCCCCCACTTGGCCATCAAGTTCCCTTCTCCCTCCTGTGACATCCTCACAATCCACTGCGACCAGCGCTTAGCACGCGAATGTTACATGGCCAGCCTGCGCTCGCAGCTTCCAATTCAACAAACCAACCACATCGAGCGACCACCTAGCTCCGGCATTGCCCTGTCAGGCGAAGATCTAGATCCCAGAGTAGGCCGTGATGTCCGTCTCGAACCAGTTGAAGAGACCTCCCCTCTTGAACTTCCCAACGACCACTCTATCAACCTAGGCACCGGTTTGAACTCTGACGAGCGTACCATCATCACACCCATCCTCACCAACAACACAAACCTTTTCGCTTGGTCAGCCGCTGACCTACATAGGGTGGACCCTCAAGTGGCATCCTACAAACTATCTATCTACAAAGAAGCTCGATATGTATCCCAGAAGAAATGCAAACTTGGCGAAGAACACTGATTAGCGGCTAAGGTTGAGGCCAACAAGTTACTGAACGCATAATTCATAGAAGAGGCTCACTACACCACTTAGCTTTCTAATGTAGTCTTGGTGAAGAAAGCCAATGGCAAATGGCGGATGTGTGTAGACTACACGGATCTGAACAAGGCATGCCCTCGCGATGCCTACCCCTTGCCCAATATCGACCGACTTATTGATGGTGTAGCAGGGAATAAGGTGCTAAGCTTCTTGGATGCATATTCTGGATACAACCAAATCTCCATGGCCATATCTGACATGCACAAAACCGCCTTCATCACGGACGACGCCAACTACTTCTATAAAGTTATGCCTTTTGGTCTTAAAAACGCTGGAGCAACCTACCAACGGCTAATGGACAAGGTCTTCAGTCATCTCATGGGACAATGTGTCGAAGTATATGTTGACGACATGGTTGTCAAGTCTCCAAGCCACCATCAACATGTCGAGGACCTCTCGGTCGTCTTCTCTACACTACGCCAATACAACCTCCGCCTCAATCCTGACAAATGTGTATTCGGCGTCGACCGTGGTAAATTTCTTGGGTTCATGTTGATCCAACGCGGCATAGAAGCCAATCCCGAAAAATGTAAGGTCATTATTGAGATGCGCAGCCCCACTACCATCAAAGAGGTCCAACGCCTTATAGGCCGACTCACAGCCATTTCCCGTTTCCTACCAAAACTAGCCGAACAAACCCAACCCATCATTCAACTCCTAAAGAAATCCACCCTGTTCACGTGAACTGATGATTGTGAAAAAATCTTCCAAAAATTGAAAACAACCCTTACTTCGCCGCCTATCCTCCATAAGTCGGACACTCGCCAACCCCTCCTTGTATACATCACGACCACTGACCACACCGTTAGTGCTGCGCTCGTACAAGAAATAGAAGGTACGCAACATCCTGTGTACTTCGTTAGCAGAACGCTGCAAGACCCTAAATCCAGATACCAAATGGTGGAGAAACTAGTCATGTCCCTGGTCCACGCAGCCCGCCGTCTACGCCCATACTTCCAAAACCACAGCATCACCGTCAAAACCGACTACCCAAGCCAAAAAATATTGCGAAAACCAGATCTAGTCGGACGGATGTCATCCTGGGCCGTCGAGCTGTCGGAATTCAACATTCGCTACGAACCCCATGGCCCCATTAAAGCCCAATGTCTCTTAGACTTCTTCAACGACCTCCAGTACACACCCACAGAGGACCAGTGGACGCTCCATGTAGATGGCTCCTCAAATCCAAAAGGTGTCGGCGATGGCATCGTGTTAGAAGGCCCTAATGACATCCTCATCGAAAAATCCCTTCACTTTGCCTTCAAGACATCAAACAACCAAGCCGAATACGAGGCTATCCTCGCCGGCCTTTCCCTTGCCCGTGAAGTAGGTGTCAAGACGCTAACATGTAAAACCGACTCCAAGCTTACTGTAGGGCACCTAAATGACGAGTTCCAGATCAAAGACCCCATCCTTCTACAATATTACCATCTGGTCCGTGCAGTCATTCAATCCGCCTTTGAACGAGTCTGCATCGAACACATTTCAAGGACTGACAACATCAGAGCTGACATCCTCTCCAAATTGGCCAACACCAAGTTAAAAAGCCGCCATCGATCCCTGTTACAACAAACATTATCTATGCCCTCCATCACATACCTGTCAAAACCTAACCCACGCCCAGTTGACATCATCACCCCCTCCCAAAGCCATAACTGGACCACCCCCTATATCCAGTACCTAAAAACCGACAACCCCCCTCAAGATGCGGACAAAACTTGGCTGACCAAGGCCGCTAGGTACACCATGATAGGCGATGATCTTTACAAATGCGGGTACGACCAACCCCTCCTCAAAGGCGTCATGGCAGAGCAAGCACACTATATTATTAAAGAACTACACAAAGACATTTGTGGCTACCATTCTGGCGCGCGTACCATGGCTACCAGAATTCTTAGAGCCGTGTACTTCTGGCCGAGTATAGAAGCAAACTGCCAAGATTATGTCTGAAAGTGTAAACCATGCCAGAAACATGGCAACCTTATCCACCAGAAATAAGAACAACTACACCACATACTATCCCCATGGCCATTCGCTAAGTGGGGAACGGATATCCTCGGCCCTTTCTCACCCGGCAAAGGGCAGGTGAAATTCCTAATTGTAGTCGTCGACTACTTCACCAAATGGATAGAAGCCAAGCCGCTAACCACCAACACGGCCTAGCAAGTTCAGCAATTTGTTTGGAAAGATATTATATGTAGATATGGCGTCCCACATACCATCATCACAGACAATTGTCGACAATTTATAGATAAGGAGCTAGCCAAGTTCTACACTAGCCTGGGCATCAAACACATCACAAGTTCTGTAGAACATCCACAAACCAATGGACAAGCAGAAGCGAAAAATAAAGTTATCCTAGTGGAGCTACGCAAGAGATTAGATACCGCCAAAGGCCGATGGCCCAAAGAGTTAGTAGAAGTGCTATAGGCTTACACGTGCACCCCTCAATCATTAACAAACGAATCCCCATTCAGCCTAGTCTACGGTGCAGACGCCATGATACCAGTTGAGATTGACGAACCATCCTTGCGCCGAGAACTATACGACCCAACCCACAACCACCAAAACATGGCTATACATCTCGACCTCCTACCTGAACTTAGAGAAAAAGCCCAGATACGCAATTTAGCTGCCAAACAAAGAGCTGCCAGAAAGTATAACACAAACTTATGTCCACGATCGTTCGCAATCAGGGACTTAGTATGGAGAATGGCCAGCAAAGCAAGAAAGAAGGATGGCAAATTCTCCGCCAACTGGGACGGCCCATACCGCATACGTGAAGACGCAGGAGGAGGAGCTTATCGCCTTGAACATTTATCCGGGGAAGAAATACCTAACACTTGGAATGTATCCCACCTCAAACTTTATTTCAGTTAAATGTATGTTGCAATAAGCCGAACATAACAAAATAATGATAAAATGATCACCATACCAAAGCATTCAAGTAACCGGCCTAGGCTGGCCTAACCGGCCAAAACCGGTAACCTAGACGTCTAAAGGAATGACCTGCCTAAGACAACCCATGAGTAACACAAACCGCTAAGGAAAGTAGTCGGTTTAGGCCGACAACCTCATTATACTCAGTAAAATCGAAGCCCCCCGTGTTCAATAGGTCCTAAGGGCCTGGGTTAGGGCCCAGACCCACTTATAGCCCAACCTAGAGCCCAAGCCAAGGCCTGGCCCATGGGATAACCAGACATAATTAATGCTCTATAAATACACATGGACCCTAGTAATTAAAGGTACGCATTCATTAATCACTGATTTAACCTTTTGAGAGTTTTGACTCACTTGAGCTTCGGAGCCCCTTCTGCAGGTAACCCCTTCTGGGTCCAAACCGACATGTACCAACCGGGAAGAGGTCAACTGAGGAGATAGCGGACTACACGAGTAAGGTGACGTTTGTGCCTAACTTATCTTGTTTGTTTTCTGCAGAAACAGTACCAATTTTCATTATATTTGAATACACCAATGTGATTTATTGTGTGATTTTTTTTTTCACAAAATATTTTTTATTTATTGAAAACATGCACAAACTCACAAATTATTATACTATTTCTTGGTTTTGGCTTTATATATTATTGTACTTTCTTCTTTCTTAAAAAAATAATAATTAAATCCATTTTTTAATTTTCTACTTTAATTAATTTAGCATAAATATTCTATTATTTCAATAATGTTCAGCATAATTATACTTCTATCATATTATGTTCGATTAAATATATTATAACACACTAGCATAAACATAGGTGCGTTGCACATGTGTGTTTGCATCTTTTAAATATTTGTATTATAACATAAGTTATTAATATTTGTAAATTATCTCGTGTGTGTGGATGGATGTCTGTGTAGGTGCATGCGTGTGTAGGTGTGTGCAAGCATGTGTGGGTGTATGCGTACATGTGTGTGTGTTGTTAAAAAGAAAGTATGAACTAAAAATATCACATATTTACATCATTAAAATTTTCTTAAATTGGCAGAGATCAAATAAAGATTAATGTTCAAGATATGTTTAAGCTTCCATGCCATTTATAAGTAAATATTTTTGTTAATATATATGCAAATGACAAAAATAATATGTAGCAATTGGGTTTAAGTAGATGTAATAAATAAAAAAACATAATTTATCTTTTAAGGAGTATCCTTAATTCTTTTTAGAACAAATGATCCATAATTTGTTGAGTTTTAAAAAACTACAAATATTTTTTTTATGTTATGATTTACATGACACATTGTAAGTATATAATTATATAATGGTATAAAATATTGAATAAATAGTAATAACCTAAGTGATGCATATATTTTGATGTACACAAATGCATTTGTTACAACGAGTATGAATTGATAATAAATTTTGTTATGTCTTGATAATGGAAAGAAATAAATAAAAATATACAGATTTTGTTTGGTAAAACTGTGATTATAAGTAACATTAAACCCTTCCCCCACTTTTCTCCCCCAAGTCTTACAAGTAGTACAACCATTGGCGGAAGTATGAAGGGACAGGGAGAGCCACGGCTCCCCCAACCATTTTTTTTAAATTTTTTTTCTATATATTTAAAAAATAATTTTTATAAATTATTATTTTATTTATATTAATTAATTTTTATTTTATTTTATTTTTTATATATTTTAAAAAAATATTTATATATTATTACTTTATTTATATATTATTACTTATTTATATATTATTACCTTATTTATATTAATTTAGTTTGAAAAATCTTTTTTAAAATTTAAAAATTATTTTTTTTCTAATATAATTTTTAAAATTTTTTTATTTGGTTTCTCTCTTCCGTGCCTTTATCTCTTTCTCGCGTTTTATTTTCATCTCAATTTTCACCATCAATTTCTTATTATTTTAAAAATCAAATTGCACTACGACAAAATTGAAGAGTTAAGTAACATTTTGGACCGAACAATTTCTTCTTTTGAGTAAGTTCATCTTTTCCTTTTTATTTTTGAAGCAATATATTTCTCTCTTGTACGTGGCTTTTCTACGCTCTAGGCATATCTTTATCTGTTAAAGATCATAAAATCATGCTTTAATTGTTGATCAAACTCTTCTTTGTGTAGATAGAGCTATTTTAGGCTTTGAAGTTGTGTAAGGGAAGAACAAGATTAGAAATCTACTCTAAGGTAAGGGAAGCTAATCATTTAGAAGTTATTAATTTTCTTAAAATATTGAGTCTTGCTTTTAAGATTTAATTATTCATAATTTTATCTTTTTGTAAATAGGTGAGAGGTAAAAATTTTATATTAGAAAAATTATGATAAAGAGTAAAAGAATTGATTCTTTTTTCAAGAGGAAGGCTTGTGATGAAGATGAAAAAAATGCATCTACATCATCTAAAATTGAGAATCTTCATGAGAATCCAAATATTGAAGAAAACGAAAAACAACTCTCTAAGGTTCCTAAAGTTACATATAATGAATTTGAAAATACTTTAGAACGTGATCCAGGAAAGCGTCTTCAAATTTGACAATACCCACCAAATTAAATTGATGAGGTACGAAGGGCTTATCCAAAATGGGGTCCATATCAAATGTGTTTAGAAAATTGTCCATTGTTATATTGTTTAGATTCTATTGTCATGAGTGCTTATTTTGAATAAAAAAAATAATGTACAGAAATTAATTTTTTTTTAATTAAAAGAAATTAAATTTTTTAATTAAAAGAATAATTTATATATAACAAATATAATTTGCCCCCCCTAGAATTTTTGGTCAAGTTCCGTCACTGAGTACAACACACAATACACAATATGAAAACCCTAAAATATCAATACACCAATAATTACAATAGCGAGAAAACTCACTCTTTTTTTAAAAGACTAGCAAATCCACCATCAAGTTCAGTAATAAACCTTTTAAGGATCGTTTATGTAAAAATAAACAATTACAACATGAAAAAAATATTTGTCATAGTAAAATATCATCATGTTAGTGACCAAGTAACTCAAACTCTCAATAGGAAAAAAAAAGGTTATATGCATTAATACAAATATATATTTAAAAAGTGTGGACACACGTGATAATACTTGTGTTTTTGCTAGTATATGTAAAGAAGATTTTTTTTTTGATATCCTTTTTTTTTTTCAATTTTATAAAATAATTATTAAATTTAAATAATTATTTTATCAATTTTATTCGACAGTTTCATTAAATTTTGTTCGATTTGAGAATTTTTTAAAATTTAATTTTTTTTAATTAAATGAGAAATATTTACAAGAATCATAAAAATTATTTATATTTAATTTTATCATTATAATAATAATAATAATTTGATTATTTTTTACTATCATAAAAAAAAAGTGAATACACACCTTTTTACTAGTACGTAATTATATTTTTACAATTGTCCTTTAACTACTGTAAATAAATATAAAATATTAAATTAAATTATATAATTAAATATAAACTAAAAGTTGTAGGTTCTGAAGTGAATGTTTATTAAAGTTCCACATATGAAGAACGGAGATAAATATACAAAGAGTTGTTTTCATAGATATCAAGTCGATAATCTATTGGTTGTATGAGAGACTTATAGTGTCATTAGATTAAATTTTGGTTAAGAAAATTTGCAGATTTACAATTTAGAAAAGTTGCTCCCAGTTTTTGGCATAAAAATGTATTAAAGTTTAAAATTTTTATCTGAAAATTACATTTTGAATAATAATTTTTTTGTTATTGTTAATATTTAGACTTTATACAATTTTACAAGGTTGTTACATATATTTTTTCCATAATAATTTCCTAAGTGGAGGGAGGCAATGATCTCCTAAAAACAACAGTGTAGACTTGTTTTACATTAGTTGTAATTTCTCTCTCTTCATTTCATTTTTAAGTGAAATTGCATAATGAATATATTTGTTTCTTTTGAAAAGAAAAATACATTTTGACTACTTATTCATTAAAAATATCTACTTTACACTTCTTTTTCTTAATAAAATATTATATATAACAAAAATAATACATTGAATGTAAATAAATTGTCAATTAAAAATTCCCACTACATGGAATCTCGATGGAGGGGTCTCAAGCTTTTTAGAACATAACAAACATTGTATTGTGTCGCTTGTCCTTTAAAACTTTTTCAATAAACATTTACACTTTCCAACACACTGAAAACAAGAAATTAAATACACACAATCGTATTATAAAAATAAACTTTAAAAAAGAAAAAGATGATAAGTGAAAGAAATCTTTTAACAAACATGATTTTAACTCCGGCTATATCACCTTGTAAGCGTTCGAAAACGTATTATATTTGGCCCGACTTGGTCTTGAACCTGGAACCTCCTAGTAATTAATAGGATATTCTAACCAACTGAACCAAAAAACCTACATGATCTTACATAAACATATATATAATATTATAAAATATAAAGTATTTATTTGCAAAATGAAAAAACTAACACATTTGGCCCATGCAGGTCTCGAACCTGCGACCTTCGCGTTATTAGCACGACGCTCTAACCAACTGAGCTAATAGGCCATTTTATTAAATTATTGCAGTTAAAACATTTATAGTATTGCAATAATTTCTGGTTCACATTTTAAATCAAATAGTTCAACTTCACTTGAAAAGCCGTCAACATAGGTTAATTGAATACAGAATTGATTTACGATATATGAGTTACTATGATGTTTTAAAAAGAAAATTCTGTCATTGATTGAATCATACTATGCGGATAAAACATTTAATAGCTTAATCCCAATTGAAACATCATCAATCAAATAATGATAACAATTAAATATTACAAGTTTATCTAATAAATTTTGGTAGTATTCATAATTATTTTTTCAGTTTACTCTCTAAATAATCTCTGAAATTTAAACTTTTTTTTCTAATTTAGCCGTTTTGTAAAGTTAATTATTAAACTATCTATAAAATAAATATAACTTTTTTTTTCTAATTTAGATGTTTTGTAAAGTTAATTATTAAACTATCTATAAAATAAATATAAATTATTTATAAAATATTATCTATATTAATTTTATAATTATAATAATAAAAATAATAATAATTTTATTATTTTTTATTATCGAGTAAACATTCACACAGTGATTTGTGTTTTATTAAAATAAAACATGATTATATTTTGTCAACATTTAATATATATTTATACATGTATGTAAACTTAAAGTAATATATTCTAATATTTAAATATAAGTTTTCAAAACACACATTAACATTGATTAACAGTGATAACTAAAAGAAAATGAGAACTACTTTTAGATTCAGAATTGAAGTCGGAGAAACCACAAATCCAATAAAATCAAGTTAGGATATCCATGAATTTATATTTAGTTATCTTATCGTGGCCATTGTTCCGCATATAACTACTTCTCAATCGTAAAATATGCACTTGTTTAATTTTGTATTCCTAAATTCGCATTTAAAAGAAAGAAAATTTTTAGATCAAGTTTTAAATGATTTTATCTTAATTTAGTATTGTCAAGCAAAATTTCACATGGATTAAGGTATGGATTACTTCAATCAAATAGTAATCTCGAAGTTCTGACTTTTATCTTCACATAAATTTTGACGTTTACATTTCTGCTCATTTTTCATAATAGGATGAATTATTTTTTCAGTAAATATATAATTTATTATCATATTCCATAATTATATAACTTTTCATATTTCATAATTATAATTATATGACCCTAATATTTTATAAATATATGACTCATAATATATCATAAGTTCATATCAAACTCTCTCTATCAATGAGTTCTAATATTATCTACCATTAGTGTGTAAGATATTCAGTCAAGTGTAAAATTGATTACAGAAAATATATTCAATAAACTAGGAAAATCCTTGAAAAATTAAATAAATAATAAGTATAACAATACCTACCTTTACAAGTAAGTATTATGATTCTATTTTCTGAAAAATTAGTTTCTTGTAGTAAAAGTGAGAGCCAGAGAGTCCATGATTCGGTCCATTTTAATCCATTGGGCTGTCATTTGGAAGAAAATAAACATGTCTTAACCAACCAATTTGGCAATTGCTTTCTGGACTCCATCAATTTCTTCCTACACCAATCAATATAAGAAAAATACTTAAATATTATTCACCATTGAATCACGCACCTGCTTTCTTTGCTGCCGTCACTGCCACCATAGTAACCACCACCGAATCACTATCGGAGAAGAAAATAAGAGAGAAAATTCTAAAAGAATCCATTTCGAAGAGGTTTTTCCAGAAAATATTTCATATGTTCTGAAAAGTTTTATTCGAACTCATTTCATGTAGGATGCGCCGGAAAATTCATTTCAAAATGTATAATATGCTTTATGGAAGGTGTATTCAAGAAATCTGTTCCAAAAAATATGTTTCAAATTTTATTCTGAAGATTTCATTTGGAAAATTTTGTTCGAGAAATATTATTCTGGAAATTTCGAAAATCTTGTTAATATGAAAATCACTACTTAAGTATTGCTTTAGTTGCATTTTGAATATGTAAGAATCTCCATCTACTTTTAATCTTTTAGTTATTACTATACGAAAATACGAAAATTGAATATTATTTACGAAATATTAGTTACAAAATATTTTTTGTAAATAATTTTATTTTACCTACGAAAATTGGTTGTAAATAATTTCATTTTATCACATCTGTTTGGTTGTTTTAATTTATTTAAGAATTTCAATATAAAATCATGGTTTGTATAAGGGTCGAGTACCTTTAAAGTGCCTTAAAGTGCATCGGTATATATATTTATATTTTTTATTGATAAAAAAAAAAATAAAATAAAAGATAAGATGAGGATGTTGGTGTAGGAAGAAATTGCCACAGAATTTGCTTGACTTCCAACCTTTCACGAAACATAATTGTGGTAGATGTTTCGGTTGTTTAATAACCAAGGTCTAAATATTGGTCAAATTTTCAAAATTATCATTGGACGGACCCTTTTAGGCCTCGATTTTTATAATCATCCAGACAACTTCTCCTTTAACCCTTGGTTTTGAAATAACTGAGACGTAAAGGTGTTTCTAGGAATCAAAATTGCAAAATGTGTGCCATTGTCGTTGCCCTATGCCGTCGAACACACCCCGTGTGCTGTGTTCTTGTCCATCGCCACTATTCGCGCCAGGTACGTTTTTTTTTTCGCATTTTTTGTTTTTTGCATTTTTTTCTTCCATTTTTGTTGGTTTATTTGCTTTTGATAATTGCATCTTTTAATATATCTATATGTTCAGGTATTGTTACATTTGGTGGTTGACTATGTAGCTCTCCAAAATGCAGGTACTATTGCATCATCCTTAGAGCCAATAATTTTTCTAGTATACTGTTTTTTTTTTTTTGTATGTTTCATAAATTAAATTAATTATATGCTTAAATAATATGTATGTTGTTGTATTTTATTTAATTGTATGCTTAAATCAATTGATTTATTTGGTTTGATTTGATATTGTTATTAGATTTAGTCTTAATTTTCCGTTTGAGATTGAATACGAAAATTATTTATTGTCTCCAACATTTTGTTTTTTGAAGAAATTGTATTTTCTAAAAAAATAATTTAAAAAGAAGACAATACTAATAATTTAAATATATTCAATCTTGAGATTTAAGAAGATTAATCACTTTTTAGTACTTCATTAATATTATATATATATATATATATATATATATATATATATATATATATATATATTAATATACATATCTTAATATTCATAAATATTTACCTGTGTTGTATTAATTTTCATATACATATTTATTTGATTGTAGTTGATAATTTCACTTTCATTACATTTCATGTAAGTTAGACCTTTTAAGTTATCTAAGAAGTAAGTTACAATCACTTGCATCCACTCAATCTTTCGACAAATTATGCTATCCATATTTGACACGAATTTATTTGTGGTAGTTTGGGAGTAAGTTTTAAATAATGTTTTAGTTTGTAGAAATTGATAATCATACTCTAAATCGATGATGAACACTTTTTTTCTTATAATTTTAAAAATTAGAGAGGAAAAAAATATATAAAAGAATTTGAGTGACAGAATGGGGGTTTAAAAAATAAAAAATTGTGCATTGTGTTCTTGAGGATATTACCAATATAGGTCGACCCAAGTGTTGGAAATTTCCAAGTTGTACCAAAGACTCAAAATCATCGATTCCATGACTATGGTCAACACGATATACGTGACTGCCAACCACTACGGAATACAGATTCAACAACAACACAATCAAAATCACAGAAATGCGATTGCATTTATGTAAGGTATAAAAATAAGTATTCAAAAGCATATATAGGCTTAAATATGACCCGTTAGATTGAAGACCAATTAAAAGCAGCCCTTGAGTCAACAATATAACTTCACAATTAATCAACCGCTAAAAATTCATTAAATAAAATCCCAAATTAAACAAAACAAGAAAACAAAGCATGATTGAGACATCTGCGTGCTGCGTATCTTCATAGAACCAACCTAGCAGTTTCTCCTTCTTCTTAAATCAAACAAACACACGCATCAAGGAAAGCCAAAACGAAGATCAATTCACAAGTCGTCTTTTTCTTCTTCGATACAATGGCAGAACCGTCTCCTCTCACTGGAAGCAAACCTCTAATCACGGACTCAGATATGGAAGCTGCGCAACATCTTATTCAACTGAGCGAAGATAGCAGCAGCGACAACATTGCCGGTAACAAGAGGAACAAAAGCTGTGACGGAGAAGAGGTTCAACAAAGGCCCAGTGTCAAAACCGCTAGGAAGAAGAGTCTGGAGATTTTCGGGGAAGACGAGGTTTCTCAGCCAAAGAAACGGAAGAGGTATCGATCTCTTGTAAGCATATACATGGCCACTGTACCTGTATCATTGTTTCAAAGGTGAGTGATCATAACCTTCCTCGGTAAGGGTAAAAGAGAAAACCCTAATTAACCCGAGAGATTAATAGGAACAATTAGATAGGATAATTAGATAGGATGTAGAAAGGTAGATGATCTTAGCATTTCTTAAGATAACTGTACTCATCATTCTTTGTATAAAGGTGAATGAATTTTTTCTTCAATAGAGAATTGAAGTCAGGGATTTCAACTGCACTGGATGGTGTGCTTGTATGAATTATTAGTTACCTTGTTCATTCTCAATCTCATGATCGATGATACAGTTCATTCTCAATCTCATGATCGATGATACAAAGTGCATGGTGCATGATTATCGTAATTGAGTTCTCACTTTTTTATTATCCTTTTGTTTTTCTATATTTATGATCATAATTTTGTATACCTTAGGAGTTAAAATCTTTTTCCTGCATTTCATGGTGCAGGCGTGTCTGTAGATGTAAATGTGTGAATCCGCTATGGAGGAACCTGGTGAATGAGTTGTAGTTTATGTAAGTTCTTAAGTTCAAATCTTTTAGACGAGGTAGTTTTACCAAGTCTTCTCTGCATGAATAGGAGACTGTGATGTTATAAGGAGACATGACCAGTTTTGGTTTGGCCTTTGCAACACAAAATATATGAAAGGTTTGTAATGTGTAGAGTTAATTGGACTTCGTATATGTGAGCCAAGTCATATGCTATATATCAATGTATCAGAAAATGAAAAGGAGGAAAGAAGATGGGGATAGAAAGAAGGAAAAGAAAAATGAAAACTAAGAGGGAATTTCATACTTACACAAGATCAGAATGATTAATAAGAAGAAAAATGGTAGAGAAAGTTGAGGTACGTGAAGAAGTGGAACAAAGGAAGGAATTCAAAGGAAGAAGAGGGTCAGAAAGGCACCAGGAACTATCTGAATCTACTATCGACCGGTTGATAAATAAACGAATAGTTGATAAATAAACGAATAGTTGCGCGTCCACATTTCTAAGTTCTAACTTCTGTTACTGTTACTGTAAAGTTTAGGAATGCTTGGTGCATTACAAAGTAAAAGAAGAGAGGAAGAGATTGAATATGAAGCATGATGTTGATACAGATTAATTGGTAAGATCTTTGAAGTTGCTCCTGATAAATCAGCCATATATAGCTTTCCTAGGGGTTTTTAGCTTTCCTTATCTTCTCACGTAAAAATGATTTTCTTAGGTTGCACACCTTTGCCAATAGTGAAACATGATAAAGGAAACTTATTTCTGTTGAATGCAGACTCAATTTAATTAAGTGTCAACACTATAGCTTGAGAAAGATTTACGGCATATCTATATAAAAAGAAGGAATATAACTATTTTCTTCTTTGTGTGTCTTTCTTGTTATCATCTTTCAACTATATTATTTACTCAAACTTAATACCCAAATCAATACACAAAGGTCACAGAAAATGGACAAACATAGTGAAGGTCGGGACTAATTCCTCAATCATGTATTATGTTTGGAAAATTTTGTAGTAAAATGTGTATAGATCAGACTAAACGATTGTATAATAGTGCAGACAAGGGAATCCATAGGTTAAGTTTACTTAGTTGTAGAAGAGAGCTGATACATCCACACTCTATTTTTTTACTTCCTCCTAAAAACTTCATATGATCATTCTTATAATTTTTATTTTATAATTTAATTTAAATTTAATATTTTATTACTAGACATGATTGTGAGATGAGAGTATTTACAAAATCCGGTGTGAAAGTAACTTTCTTCGTTGTAGAATTCAAGTGGTTTATTTAACTCTTATTCTTCTTCAACTTATTATTATTATTATTATTATTATTATTATTATAAAGAATAGTTAATTAGTTAAACAAACTTTCTAGAAAAAAGGAAAAGAAAGGGATAATGTGTTTGTACATTAAAGATGTTCACTATTAAAATAATTCATATTTTTTTTAAGGGTTAAATATGTTTTTGGTCCCTCAAGTTTCAGCGAAATTTGGAATTAGTCCCTCATCAAAACTTTTGACCAATTTAGTCCTTCATCTTTCAAAATGCATGAATCTAGTCCTTTTAACCAAATTTTGTTAAGTTTATCTGACGTTTCAAGCGCATTTCATGATAGTATTTAAATTATTTACATTGTTTGGCACATTTTTGCTTTAATATTAACTTAAATACTATCATGAAATGTGCTTGAAACGTCAGATAAACTTAACAAAATTTGGTTAAAAAGACTAAATTCACGCATTTTGAAAGATGAAGGACTAAATTGGTATAAAGTTTTGATGAGGGACTAATTCCAAAATTCACTAAAACTTGAGGGACCAAAAACATATTTAACCTTTTTTTTAATTTTGTTTTGAAAATTTTTTCGTAAGAAATACTTACAAATTTTGTTATGAAAAAAATTTGTAAGAAATTACTATCAATTTTCTTGTAAAATATTTTGAATAAAACACTTTTCACAACAAATTTTATAGAAAATATTTACAAATTTTATAATTTTGTAACAAATGATTACCCACAAAGGAATTACATGTCAATTAAACTTTTTTAAAAATGGTAGAAAAAAATATTTTCTTACAAATTTTTTTAACAAATTTGTAAGAAAATTTCATGTAATATAAGAATTTTAGTAGTGATAGTGTGACCTATAAAAGAAAACTAATTTCTTTTAATGTATAAACATCATCAAAGTAAATTGTTATTACCGAAAACTCTTTCATATTATCTCATCAAATAAACTTCTAACAACAAATTTAAAAGAACACAACTTTCCAATTTATATAAAAAGTATCACTTTACTTAAAAAATCATGTTCTAAACATTTCCATTCCTTTATTGTGTTATCTAGATTTTTTGTTATCGGGAACAAAATTTATAAATCTAATTAGCACAGGCATGATGGTTGATTACAAAGCGTAGTATTGAGCAGAAAGTATCAACCTGCTTAGTTTCAAGGGGAAATGGAGGTTTTTCTTTTTTTCAACAAATATAGGAAAAGGTTAAAAAATACATTAATATTTCATCGTACAAACAAAATAAAATACGAAAAGGACAATAAAAATTGTGTTAAAGATTTATTTTAGTATTTTTTTTTTACATTATTACCATTAAATTACATACTATGAAATATAGCTCGACGTATTTATTAAAAAATAAAGAATCATATCACAACATATAATAATACTAAAGTTTATTATATTTAAATTCACAATTTAATGCTTTACCACCACTAAAACAATTAAGACGACGTTAAAAGTTGCTAGCACGTAAAAAAGAAAAACCAAAAAATCAGTTAACTATGCATGTGGATAACATGTTGGTAGTAGGTTCCAGGAAACTCGAATTCAATAATTGAAAATATAGTTTAATGGAGAGTTTGATATGAAATACTTTGGAACAAACAATATATATTTTCGAAGCGTAAGTTCACCGAGATAAATATATATATGGATATCTGACTTTGTTAGAAGAATTATTTTATGAAAATACTGTGGCAATTTCAACATATAAAAGATTGTTAACAAATCTTCATATCTGTTTCCTATCAATCGTAATTTATTTCAAGTATGAGTCCTAACCGTAAAGTAAAGAAGATGAAAATATGTTTAGTACCGTACAAGAACTGTGAGAAGCTTTGTATATATCATGATGATTTGTACAAAATCAGATATTGTACATGTAGTGGAAGTGATTACTGTCTTCTTCATGATAAATTTTGGTGAAAAGCATTGGAGTGTTATTAAGAAGATCATTTAATACATTAAAAAGAAAGCTCAAGTATTGCATTATGTTTGAGAAAATCATAATTGGTTGTGAAAGGCCATGTTAATTCGTATTTTGTAGTTGATCTTCATAAAACAATATCTACTACTATTTGTGTCAAGCTACAAAGATGATGTACTTTTGTATAAAGTTGGATCCATGGTAGTTACCTAAGCTATGGATTCAAAGATTAATGGAAGAACTCGAGCACAAACAACAAAAGATTATTATGTGTTGCAATAATCAGAGTAACTTATACATTGTAAGAAATCATGTATTTCATTCCAAGACAAAACGCGTAAGAAGGAAGTATAGATATGCAAAAGATCCATACTATACGTTCGATCCTACACTCACATATTAAAATGACAAAAACATAGATGACAAAGAACAAATCTTTTGGAACTTAATTTTATTAAAATCTTCGAGAGGTAAAATGTGAGAAGAGAAATAGCAAATAAGGTGATATTTACTTTGATGCTTCCCTTTTTGTTATTGAAGAACAATTATTTTCTTAACAAGAGTAGTTTTTTTTTCTTTAGAATTTTCATGTTTTCTTCTTGAATTTAGAGAAAAATATATAATAATTTCTTTAATAGAATTATATCATTGTGATTTCTTATATTGTGAATGAATTATTTAAATATTTAACCCACTTAATGTTATTTTATTTTTCATGGTTGATTAATTTTTTTCCACTTCCTTTAGCCTTCCCTTATGTTATGTCGTTACACATCTCTTAAGAAAAATTCTTTCGAGTAGAATGTTAAGAATCTAAGTGTGAGTCTAAGTCCCACATTGACCAGAAATGAGAAAGTAGAGCATTATATAAGAATAAAGACCCATAAACCCATTACCTTAAGGTTTTGAGTTGAGAGTGGTGTCAGTGTCTTATGTGGTTAGGCTCAGATCTCATTGATGTTGTTCTCCCCAGTGAAACCCCGTAAAACCTAACATAGAACTGGGTCCGGTCAAGGCTGGATTTGCTTATGTTGAAAGTACATTTATATACTTTTAATATTGGTGAATGATGCATGCTGTTTTTGTTTTTTGGTCCAACTACCAAAAGCACAGAGGAGATTACAGGTGAGAGAAGAAATGAAGAAATTTGAGAATTTCCATGAGGGTCAAACACTTGATCCCCACCACCCATAAACAATTAAAACGGAAAAATGAAAAGCAAAACGTAAAGAAAAAGAAGATGGGTGCAATGACGCTACCAAATATCATCCACATTCTAAATTCTAATTAACACTTCTCAAACACATTCATTCCATTCCACGTAATGCATGAAATCATGGTTCATTCTTGTTATGACTTTGCTCAACTTTGTTAGACAGCGTATAATACCACGCCATAAAGCAAGGAAATATGAGATGCATGAGAGAGAGGGAGAGAGAGATGTACAATTATAATAATTAAAACAACTAGGAGTTGTCTTTAAAGTTTAAGGGTTTATTTTAACATGTGGATTATATAAACTATATTACATTTAGAATGTGTAGAAAATAAATAGTTGTGTTGTGAACATGTGAAATTAATGACCTTATATAATTCTCTGAAATGTACTTTTTAAAATATCATTCATCTAACACTTACTTTTAAAATAACTAGTATTTATAGCCGTGCATACGCACGGGTAATTTTTTTTTTTCTTTGTATTTTTAAGTTATTTGAAGTGAATATATATAGTTACTTATTAAAATGTAGCAGAAAGATAAGTATGTGTTAGTTTTCCTAATAAGGATTATTAAATTAGTTTACTTTGTGTTATATATTAAAATGTAGGGAAAAGTTAATCAGGTCTTAATGGTATTGGTTAAAGAATAATTAATGTGTGCATTAATTTCATCATTATTACATACACTATTAAAAATTCTCATACGTGGGATTTTTTTTGCAAATTTATTAAAAAAATTTGCAAGAAAAGACTTTTTCCTACTATGTTTTCTAAGAATTTTAATTGGCAGGTAATTCCTTCGTGGATAATTATTTCCTACAAAATTTATTGCGAAAAGGGTTTTATACATAATATTTTGCAAAAAAAATGGCAGCAATTTCCTACAAATTTTTTTTTCATAACAAAATTTACAAGTGTTTCCTACAAAAAAAAATAAAAAAAAAATTGACAGGAAATATGAGTTTTTGTAGTAGTGATAGAAAGCTGGAATAATTAACTTCTATTAACTAAAATAATATAAATGCATATAACAGATTTTATAAAGACAAAACTTTCCTTTGAAATTTCTAAACAATAAATCTATGATACAAAATAAGCATTTTGGAATTTTTAAGGTCTCTACTAAAATGTAACAAAAAATGTTTTTGTGGCATATTGCTAGCTCACTACTAAAAAATTCATATTTTCTGCGTATTTTGTTTTGAAATTTTTTTCGTAGGAAATACTTACAAATTTTGTTGTGAAAAAAAATTGCGAGAAATTGCTACCAATTTTCTTGCAAAATATTTTGTATAAAACACTTTTCGCAACAAATTTTGTAGAAAATACTTGCAAATTTTATAATTTTGTAGGAAATGATTACCCATAAAGGAATTACCTGCCAATTAAAATTCTTAGAAAAAATGGTTGAAAAAAGTCTTTTCTTGCAAATTTTTTTAACAAATTTGCAAGAAAAATCTCATGTAGTATGAGAATTTCTAGTAGTGGCTTTATGTATTTATAATTAATAATTTCAGATATTGAAATATTGTTTGTTTCTTTAATACAAGAGATTTTTGTTAAATTAAGAGGAATGTTGCAAAAGATTATCGAGAAGTCAAAGAAAAGATACTCAATGAAGTCTCAAATTGATACTTTAACTGTTTAAGTTTTATAAACTTCTTAGATATTTAACACTATTTTTTGTTGGTTTCTATGTTAATTTAAACTTTTTTATGTTTATTTTTTTTAACCTTTATTGGTGAGCATTATATAAAATATTAAACACAATTGTATAATACTTACGAACATTTTTTTTCTTTAAATAAAATAAAATTACATTAATGATTATTAGATCAGATTTCATTTAATATCACAATTAACTAAGAACTTTTGCAAAATTCAATGTGTATTAATTATTCTTAACTAATGCCTTAGGGCATTGGTTAGCAGGAACCTATATTAAAACACTAGTCTTTCGAAAGTAGCATCTAGATGTATTTCTCTATTTAAGCCATTTAGGCTGAAATGTGCTTGAGATTAGAGATGACAATTAAACTCATCCCCGTGGCTATTATCTGAGCTCGTCCCCGTTTTGACGGATAATTCTCGCATTGAATGGGTATGGGTATGGGTATAGGGAATCCCCGACTTTTTCAATTGGGTATGGGGATGGGTATGGAGATGCGATAATACTCATCCACATTTAAATTATTAAAATATTCACAATTAATTAAGTAACTATATATATATATATATATATATATATATATATACTTAGTATTTTTTATTTCTTCTAATTATTTGGTTTGTCATGAAATGCATTCGTATCTCAATTATATTTTTCATCTTATCATAACATTTATGTAATTATGTTAAAAAGATGTATGTCAATTAAAAAAAAATTATGTCTAACATTTGAATATTTTTATTATTTTTTAGGCTTAAATACATTTTTGGTCCTCATTTTCGTAGTGTTTGTTGCGGATGGTTTTCATTTTGACAGAATGTTTAAAATAGTCCTCATTTTTACCGAATGTTTAAAATAGTTCTCATTTTCGCAATTCGTGTTTTATTTGGTCCTTTTCTGTAACGTCGTTTAAATCATTAACGGAGCATTGTACAGGTGACACGGTTTGTATTAGGGTGTGTTACGTGTATTGTACATATGACTAATTAACGTTAATTTTTCAATTTAGGAGAAATTTTGCAATTAGGGAAATTTCTTCATCTTCGTCTTTCTTGAGCTCGGATTTGTAGAGGAAGCAGCTAATACTTGTAATTTCATCATTGGATTGCAGTTGTGCTCTTCATTTCAATTTTCCAATTAATCATCATCAACGAGGTAAGTGGGTTAAGGGTTTTCTGGGTTGTGTTTGCTCGTGGGTTAGGATTTTCGTAATTCTATTTAGGGGTTTGTTTGTCTTTCGATTGTTGTGATGTTCTGCATGGTTTCTAAATTACTTCCATGATTTTGTGTAGTTTGTGTATGTAGGTGGGGTTCAGTGGGATATTATTTTAGTTGGTTTGTTTGTCGGTTGTCAGTGTTGGTATAATGGTCCTTGATAGACTACATAAGGAAAAGGAGTTAACCAAATATTGGATCCCAAGGTTAGGTTTTTGCTTTTTTTAACACAATCAACTTATTCGTATAGTGATATGTGTAATGATATTTGCAGCTAGTCAGGAGAAAAACTATTTGAAGTGAGGCACATATCCATGGTTGGAGATAAGTACATAGTGAATGTGGATGCTCAACATTGCAGCTGTAGGAAATGGCTTCTGACTGTTATCCCTTGCTGCCATGTTATTGCAGCAATGAATTTCATCAATGTCAATGCTGAGGACTTCATACCAATCTGCTTCAGGAGATCCATCTATGAAGAAATATATCAATCCATCATCTTTCCAGTCAATGGTGAAGTCTTATGGGAAAGAACTCCCTACCCTGACGTCCATCCACCACATAAGAGGATCTTACCAGGAAGACCCAAGAAAAAAAGAAGGTTGGAATAGTGGGAGTTAAGAAAGGATAACACACAAATCAGCAAAGGAGGTCATAGAAAAAAAAATGTAGCATATGCCGTTAGATTGGACATAACAGGAATAATTGCCTAGATAAGCCTGTGGATGAGCATACTACAACACCTATTGAGACTGCACCAGATGCTCAAACTGCTAAGAATGCACCAATTGCTGAGAATGCACCAATTGTTGAAACTGCTGAGAATGCACCAACTCTTGAAACTCAAACAACTCAACCACCAAGGAATGAAGTCGAGAGTCAAGCAGCACCACTACCAACACCAGAAGAACCATCTCAGCAGTTTAGAATGAAATTACAGATTAGGAGGAGGCCATGATAGCAGCTACAAACGTCTTAGTTATTTTTTGGAATTTCTAATGTAGAATTCATTATCGATGTACTATATTTTGACTTTCCTTAAACTTCGTTAAATTTCACTTTTGCCAAACATTGATGTAGTGCATTTTGATGAGGATGAATTAATGTTATGAATTTAACTTCTTCCAAACTTAGATCAATTTAATTTTTCCCAAGATTAGATCAATATCACTTACTTCAATGCTCAGATTAAGATGTCATTTTGAACATGTTGGGACTAATATCAACATAATCAAACTAATTCATTTCTTCATTTAACAATAGTACAAAACATATTGAACTTTAAAAGATTACACACAATAACAATATGAATAATACAATAACAAGTGAACCTTATTACTAACTGCAGCCTCTTCTCAGCAACCTTCAATGACTTCTCCAAATCATTAATCTGCCTCATTTTTGTCATGATGATGACATCTTTTTCATCAACACCACCATTTGAAAAAGTTGCAGCCCACATTATTGGAACCACCACTCTGTAAATCAATAAACCAAAAATTAAAACTAATTTATTATTAACACAAAAATAAAAACAAATTGTACCCAAAATTTTCTACCAATATTCTTTGGAGTTCTTGTCATCCTCAAAGTTGTCATCTCTCCGCAACTACAAATTGGGATTAATCCATTTCTTGTTAAACCACCAACAGTGCACGAAGTGATACAACATGATTGCCTCCAACGATTACAACCAGAGGTAAAGGAAGAAGATTGGGAACGTAACATACCTATATAATGGGATTGTAGGAAGAAGAAGATTACAGCAACACCAATTGGGAATGGAGGAACAAGATTGTCAAAACTCACCAACTGCCCAAACATTCCTTACCAAAACCCTAGCTCACTTATTTATTCCTAAATATCTAATTACCACACTTGTACAGTACACGTAACACACCCTAATACAAATTGTGCCACCAATACAATGTTTCGTTAATAATTTAAACGACGTTACAGAAAAGGACCAAATAAAACACAAATTGCGAAAACGAGGACCATTTTAAACATTCGGTGAAAATGATGACCATTTTAAACATTCTGTCAAAATGAGGATCATCCGTAACAAACACTACGAAAATGAGGACCAAAAAGGTATTTAAGCCTATTTTTTAATATTTTTATTTATTGTATATTTTCCTTTCACATGAAAATGTTTAATACTCTCAATTTAAGTATTTAATAGCACAAACCTTTTGTTTACTAAGTAATATAAAAAAATTATTTACTTATTATTATTAGTTTTTGTTTCATTTGAAGAACTCTTTTGTTTTGATAACATTTTTTTTTATTTCTCAACCATTAAGTATATATGTTGATATTTGAAAAGTTTTTTTAGATCTCTAAGGTATTTTTCATCTTATCATACTCTTAATTATACATTTGTTTTTCTTTATGCGATTTCTTTCTATAGTCTCTCAAATTGTTTCAAAACATTTGTTAATTTTTTAATATTTTTATTTGTTGTTTATTTTCATTATGTAGAATATTATTTTGATATATTTTATCTAATTATTTTTTATTTTCTATCTCATTATCAATCATACTGTAACTTTTTCACTATAATTGTATAAATAACTTTTATTTACTACAATATACAAATTTAATGTAATTGTCATGAATATTTTTTTATCACCATCTAACATAATTGAAGTTCAAAAGATACAAGATCTATCTTAAAATTTTATTATTATGATTATTATATGTTCTTTGTATCATTTTGATCAAGTGATGTAATATAACTTTTATTAGTGTATAAAAAATATATTCATTAGAATTTAAAAGATTGAAGTAAACAAACATTTAAAATATATTTTAATTGGAATATTTGTTTTCCTTTTATATTTTTAAAAAAATATTTTTAAATTTTATCAACTAGGTTTCATTAATGTTTGCAAATTTAATAAATGTGTTGATTCTCGTGAAATTTTATTTGGTATTATAATCTAAAATGTAAGCAATTATAATTCAGTTTAAACTTTTATTATGATTATTATTTGTTCTTTGTATCATTTTGATCAAATGATGTATTATAACTTTTATTAGTGTATGAAAAAGAGATTCATTAAAATTTAAAAGATTGAAGTAAACACATATTTAAAATATATTTTAATTTTATATTTGTTTTCCTTTTATATTTTTTAAATATTTTTAAATTTTATCAACTATATTTCATTAATATTTGCAAATTTAATAAATGTTTTGGTTCTCATGAAATTTTATTTGGTATTATAATCTAAAATGTAAATAATTATAATTTATTTTAAAGTATTTGATATCGAAGAAACAACCATCTTCTAATATTGAATATTTTGATAACATTGTGTTTCTTTTACCATAATTTTTTATTATTTTATAAAAAATAATTAAAATTGATATTGAAGTAGTAAGAAAATGGGTAAAAATTAATTAAAATTAATATTGAAGTAGTAAGAATACGGGTATGTGTATGGGTACGAGATTATACCTGTTACCCAATGGGGATGTGGATGGGACAAAAGTTTGATACCCGTTTGGTTTGAGTATAAGGATGAAGATGAATTTTTTCTACGGAAATGGGTATGGGATAGCAAAACCCATGTCGTCCGCCTCGTTGCCATCTTTACTTGAGATTTTGGATATATTTGTGTGGACTAGTGTTAGATAGTTGATTTTGATGAATGTGAACTACTTGAATATTTAGACTTGGTTTTTATTGAAAATGGTCATTGAATGAGTATTTAAGTGGTAATAGACGGCGAAATGAGAAAAGTTAAGCTAAGAACTGAGTTCTATTATGTTATATTTTCTTTTATCTTATTTTTTTCATTTTAAATGCATTAACTTACCCTTGTTTTTCTTATTTTTTTCTTGTGTTTGTTTGATTCTTCTTCTTATGTAATGATCTTACAATAATAAGTGAGAAGAGGTAGTCACAAATGATGGTAATAACACAGAAGTTGAAGAAGGTTAATGAAAACTATAATAATAATTAATCTTAATAATGATGAATACCATCTTTTGAATATTTGTATCTATCGTAGTCTGTCATTTTTGAAATACTTAATCTTTACACTTATATGTTATTTTGAACTAAATGTAAATTGATCTTAATTATTTCTAGATTTTTTATATGTATGTTAATAATCATTTCTTCAAGTAGCAAACTAAAATTTTAGGTTGTTATACTTATTAAGTACCATTTCAATCCTACATTGTATCCACGCAAGATTTCACTTTTAAATAAAGTAATATATATATATATATATATATATATATATATATATATATATATATATATATATCTATATATATATATATATATATATATATATATATATATATATATATTAGCTTCAATTACTTTAAACAATAAAATCAGGTATCCTTCCATTCCATAATAATCATAATAAAATTACTATAACCAGCAGAAACACTTAGGCTGGTGGCACCTTTGTGTATCCGCTGTTTGAATTACATAAGAACTGAAAATGAATGTTAATATACTATGCATTAAGTTTGGAATAGTAGCAGTTAGTTTGTAGAAGGTGGAGATAAAAATTGAATTGTGATAACTTTTTGGTAATTTAGTGATTAGATGGTAGTGAAGGGAGAAAAAAGTTGTGACAAAATTCTTATTTATACGCCAGATTGACATGTTAAATAATGTCATAGAAATCAACATATACACAATATTATACACATTTTCTTATGACAATGAATAATGAAGAGAGTCAATGATTGGAAACTCTATGTCGATTAAAATGGAAGTAATACTCATATAGTTGTTAGAAATAATATTTTTTTGTCTTTTAGCTAAGGGGTATAATGCTTTTGGTAATGAAATATCATTTCAATTTCTCTCTCATGCTATTTCTATAGAAGGTTGGTTCTACCTTTAATCAGAGCTTTTTATCTTTCTGGTAAGTTGATAAGTGCTGGTAGAAGTTATTCATTTAAATGAGTAAAAAGGATTAGTTGAAATATGTTTGAGTAGTTTGTTAAAATGGCGAAAAAAAAACCAGGTGAGACAAAGATGTCTGAAAAACGTGTAAAGCAAAACATGGTATCCCCTCTCAGATCACATGAATTTATTAGAAATTTTTGGTGCTCACAATCGAAGGTGTTACGCTAAAGTTGATGCAAAATTCAATTTTTTAACTATAGACTCTGCTTTTAGGTGCCAGACTCCTTCCCAAAATTTCAGTATACACAAGAAATCAAATGGCCTCCACTTGCGTGTTTCATCCTTTTCTTTTGAAAATTTTGTAAAATTGAAAAAAATACAATTCCTTCGAGATATACAAAACCAATCACACTAAATCAAACTTCAAGAAAAAAAGAAAAAAAAACTTTCTGCAATAATTCCTATTAAGAAATTTTACAATTGTGATTTTATCTTTAAACAACCGAAAATATATCTAACTTGACCTACCCAACTAAGCAAAATTAGAGGTTACAGAGGGGGAGGGACGGGTACATAATCAAAACTGCAGGAACATGGCTGCAACATTGAACGCTTCAAATAATAACAAAATTAAAGTAAATCTCACAGGAGAACTAAACAGAGAGGCACCACCTTCTAACTTAACATATACATGATAAGCAACAACAACTTGATCAAGCAGCTACTCCCCGATCCCTTCCACGACCACGGCCTCTTCCCCTTCCACGACCACGGCCTACAAAACCATCAGATAAAAATTATATTAACAGGTCTACCAAGGTAGCAACTAACTAGGATGAGAACTCCAAAAGGCTGATACAAGAAGGAATAAAATAGAAAGGAGGAAATTAGAAAGATATCAAGGAAAACTGTCTGAAATCAAATCAAGTAATTTTCTTCAGTTTCTTTTATAGCCTGACTTTATCAGAGGCGCCATGTAATGCAAACAGCAATAAAATAGGAGTTAAAATCAAATTCATCCACTATGTAACCAATAACCCAATCAAAATGTTATCTGATAATACAATAGTAATTTAAACAATAACTTTCATCAACACGCACGATATCTAAATTTTCTGGACTTGCATGCTTACCACGTGGGGCAGGTGGAGCATCATATTCACCATAGTCATAGTACCCAACTGGCTGGGCACCATATCCTCGTCCTCGTCCCCGAAAAGCACGCCCTCTGGCACGGCCACGGCCTCTTCCACCATAGCCACCACCATAGCCACGTCCACCATCCCAACCATCACCATATTCCATACCTCCATTGTAAATTCCTAAGCATAACATATTATTTCCTAATAAGCAGCTTTTACATTTTAGAGAAACCCCGACTAAAAGTTATAGAAGCATTTTATGATCATTGCATAATATATAACAGTCAATTAGTGAAACAAAGTACCTCTACCCCGGCCCCTTCCACGACCACGCCCTCTTCCTCGCATCCTTGGTGAGGCTTCTACATCAGATCAATATCAGTCAACATTCATTCACTCTTTGAAATAGTAAAAGAAAAAACTAATCAATTCACCTCCTTCCTCTTCATATTCATTTAAAGGTTTTACTTGATCAACTGGAAGAGGAGGTTGGTATCTGCATGAGAAAAGCAAAGTTAAAATCATTCGAACAATGAAAATTGAAAAGCCAAATTTTAGAAAAGCAAAAAATGAAAACTGCAAATTTATAATCATCAGAATCGAATACAATAAAAAGAAATGAAGTTGAATATTTCTATCATTCACATGAAAGTCAAAAAGGTTAAGTAAAACAGCACAATAGAAAGGGTCTTTACTTAAAATCCAGTATCTAACATGCTCCCACATCCTCATTACATTATTGATAATTTTAATTGTAGAAGTCAGATGGCAGGCAAACAAGGAAACATATTAAGTAAAAATTCACAACCGTAACTCTCCAAGCTTAATGAAATTATACAGACATAACACTTAGAAAATAATATAACAACCATTGGTTTCAACTTAGAAGAAATCAAGGGATTTATGACTTCATGTGACAACTTTTAAGACAATTCTCTCAAATGTGTTCTAATAAAAATCCCTTGGTCCTTCAAATTCTTAATTTGATAAAACTACCTAAAGCTTGTGTTCCAATAAAATAGTCATTCTCTATTCAAACAGATAGTAAGATGTATTACAGTATTCCAAAATGTTACAACTATGGTTGTCACAATATCTTAAGCACTTTACTTAGATCCCATAATTTTTAGAACTATAACTATAGAGGAATGTATTACCAACCAATAGATGTATCAATATAAAATCTATATACATAACTGATCGAAATCATAAATGATTGTGATTCATCAAAGAGAATAATGAAACCAATCTTAACTAGATATCTAGCACCTTGTCTCATAAATAAGACCTATTAAAATACACGGCATTAAACAGCTACATTCAGAGATACAGATGACAGACAACAACACAGAAGTTCTTACCCTGTGGAGGACGTATCCAGTTCCTTTTTTGACAAGGTAATTGTGATCATTGAAACATGGCGAGTAGTCTCCAAACTGTTCAAGTATAGAACAACCAAAACAATCACTCCCAAACACAAGTTCAGTATATGACAAGGTAGTATATAACAAACAATAATACATACGGAAGAAGGCCCTCTTCAAGTGGTTCCCATGTGTCAGTTATATCAGTTGATCCAATTACGGTATTTTGATGCAAACCAATAATCCTTCTCTGAAACAAATAACAAAACCGTTAGAACTCGCAAAAGTAATATGAATAAAAGCAAATCAACATATTCCATACGGATATTGATCCTCTCACCTTGATCAGTTCAGCAATCATTACAGTCTTATTTATTGCTCGTCCCATTGCTTTGAGAACAATTTCATTGGATTCTTTCTCCTATAGAAAATAGGTGTGGAGCAAGATAATTGTTAAAAATAATAAAAATATATTGGTTTATTCTAGATAAAACGATATCATGCATGGATCACACCAGAAAAAAAGGGAGAAACCTTATCACCAGCAGAAAATCAATGAAAATGATGAAGTAGAAAAATAGAAATAGTGAGAGATAGGCCCACACAACAGTAAGGCGCTAAGCAGGAAGATTACGCTAACAACTAGATAATTTATATGGTATTGTTCGTTTTTTCAGTTCGTGAAAGGAAAAGTCATCAAGTTCACAAACAAAGAAGTAAAGGAATATCATCTAGAGGATAAATTTGGCGCAGGCTTACAATCGGGGTAATTTTCATGAATCATATTTCTACAGAGAATTGTAAAAAAATCCATCCTTTAAATCTTATCTCAGAATGACCCGCATAGCATAAGCTCTATTGTTTTATCTATTACATACATAAGTCACGTTAATTTACCAGAATATTTTCTTCATTGGTTGTGCAATTTTTTCTACTTTATGAAGGGTTTTCTAAATTTTTTTGATTGCCAACTGCCAAAAGTTCAGTCCACCCCTCAACATTTTTCTGTTATCAGATTCTTTACCTGTTAATTGTCGATGCTTGTCAATTCACTCCCGTGTAGGGATAAGATTTTCTCGTGTTTTTCCTATGATCATATTTTCAATTACTAGGTTTCAGAACGCGTGTTTGAGAGAGAGAGAGAGATTCCATTTGCGAACCAAGCGCATGCAAAAATATCAAGGGTTCACTAAAACTTCATTCTTAAAAATCCCTCCTTGATGTTATCATTCCAAACAAATTTCAATCTACTAACACCAATTTAAGGCGATCCAGAACAAACAGTGTAAGAACACCACACCACACAGCATTAATCCGATTCGAACAACCCGAGCAATAGTCAATTACATAAACGGCAAGTTCAGGACAATTAATTTGAAAAAAATAAAAAAGAAATGACCCAATAAAAATGCAGGGAGGGGAAGGGGAAGAGAGTGATGGTAGAAGTAGAAAGAAACCTGAAAGAGTGTGGTGGCGTAGGTGATGTAATTCCTCATTCTTCCTTGAGTAGTAACGCGTATCTCGTTCTCGTTTATTGGAGTCTCAGCCTTGGGCTTCTCTACCCTCTGATACCTATCCATCTACAACAGAACGCAAAAGGAAATAAATTTCAGAAACAGAGTGAAAGGAAACTGAAGGGTGGTATGCTATGCTAGGGTTTAGAGAATGATCAAATCTGACATACAGTTAGTTATGTTGTGCGATAGAAGAGGGATAAGATATGATACGATACTCTATATCACTCACTCTCTCACTCTGCTTGAGTTGACAGGTAGGTTTTCGGAGTATGGGTTTGTTTGTTCGTTCTGTTGAATTTTAGATTCAGGCTTGGAATTGAAAGATAGAGAGAGAGAGAGAGAGAAAGCGTGCGTACCTGGTGAGGTGTGGCTGCACTCTGCGTATGGAAAGAAAAGTGTAGTGTACCAACCAAGCAGAGGAAAAAGGCTTGTGAGTAGGGCTATGACGTTGCGGTCTTATCGCCGAAGAGACCGCCAAATTAACCTTCTTCTTTCTTTCCCTTCACACTATGGCCTTTTCTCTTTATTGGGCTTTTCTCCTTCTCGGGCCTCCCTGCCTAATCCGGGGCTTCTCCATGCACCTCTAACCCTTTCTTCTGCACTCCAATTTCTTTTCAAATTTCCAACTAATCCTTTGACTTTTAACAATTCAAATTAATTAACTTTTTTTTAGGGGTGGGCATGGATTGAATTTTTAATGATCCAATCCACATACATTTTAGATTCAAATAATTGGATTAGATTTTCAACCCAAATCTATTTTTTTATCAAAACTAGTTCGGATTTTTTTAAAATCCAGATCCAAATATTTGGATCAAGATTTAAATCCAGTCCAGATATTTGGATCAAGTTCAAAATCCAGAATCCATTTTTTATAAAAGAAATTTAAATTGAATTTTCTAAAATTTGTGTCCTTAAGGTTAATATGACTCAATCCGTACAGGTCGTTGGGCACAACTCGTCTGAGTTGTCAGGCCGACCCATTCTAGTCCATATGAGTCTTCAGGCCTGTCGGGCCCGTTTTGGCCATCAAGTCTGCCTAGCTAGTTCGGTTCTACGGGCCCGCCTAGTCCGTTCAATTCTTCGAGCTCGCTTGGCCAATTCAGATTTTTGGCCCCGCTTGGCCAATTCAGATTTTTGGCCCCGTTTGGCTCGTTCGGGTCTTCGGGCCCGCCTGACCTATTTTGGTCATCGGGCCCGCCTGACCTGTTTTGATCATCGGGCCTGTAAGATCCGGGAAAATTAAATAGTTATTTAATTAATTATTTAATTAGGACGGATAATGAGAATGTTTAAAGCAATAAATGCGAGGAGCTATGACATGGAAAAGTACTAGCTCATGTGGTTGAAAGTACTTTGGTTGTGTGTGAGGACTTGGGTTCGAGTCCTATGTGTGCCACTTGGATGTTATTTAAATTATGTGTTTTTGTGTGATTTTATATTGAACTCGTATGGATCATGTTAAACTCTTAAAATTGTAGGATTTAGCATGAAACATGTGTTGGTTGAGTGGTTTGGCCTTGGTTTGGTATGTGCGTGAGTGTGGGTTCAAACCTTGTTGAGAACTAACTTACTTTTCTTTTTGCTAAATTTCATTAATATGAATATGAAGGGGTTTGAGAACCCTAGCAGCCAATGAATGGGCAATTCAGAGGGCTGGACGTAGC
>Ga0214542_1002298_pt1 | contig 39580 bp, 14 predicted proteins | sample CNSS1metaG_FD_160096 | JGI IMG/M metagenome (GOLD analysis project Ga0214542, IMG submission 160096) | Root nodule microbial communities from cowpea collected in UCLA plant growth center, Los Angeles, California, USA - CNSS1 | ecosystem: Host-associated > Plants > Roots > Nodule | place: USA... | reverse complement strand
ACTGGGATGACACGTGGACATTTAAACAAAATTTTAAAATTTTTTTAAAAAAATTCAGAAAAAAATTCAAAAAAACCACGAAGTAACACGTGGCACACTCCTAGGTTGACACGTGTATATTTTTAAAAAAATTAACAAAATTAAAAATAAAAATAAAAAAATAAAAAAAAATTCAAAAAAAATTCAAAAAAACCACGAAGTGACACGTGGCAGTCATTGTTCATGGTCGTTAATGATTTAAACGGTGTTAGCAAAAAAGGACCCAATTGAACAAAATTAACGAAAACTGGGACCTATTTGAACACAAAACCAAAATTAGGACTTATTTGAAAAAACTTGACGAAAATTGGGAACAAAAAGGTATTTTAACCTCTAAATTATTATATTAAAAAAATTAAAAATTTATTAAAGTAATGAATAAAAAATAATAAATCAAAATATCATTGTAATTTGAAGGTATAATTAGTCGTATAGTACTCAATTTAGGGGTAGGGTGTCAAATAGGTACCCGGTTTAAAAAAAGTGTCAATTGCATCCCAACTTTTGAAAAAGTGCTTCAATTAGGTTCCTTTCAGACAGAGTTGACTAACGCCCGTTAGTCAACGTGTCACGTGTCAGTATGTGGTTTTTTTTGTTTTTTTAATTTTTTTAATTCTTTTTTTAATTCTTTAATTTTTTTAAAAAAATTTTGAAAAAAAAAATAAAAATACCACGTGTCAAGTCCCTATGTGTGACAATATCACGTGTCAGTATCACTATCAGATGTCATTGTGTTGATTTCGATTTAGTCCCCATATATGTCTTTTTGTTTCAATTTAGTACCTATGTATGTGTATCTGATTCAATTTTGTCCCAATTTTTTTTAATAATTAAAATATATTTGTAATCCAGTTTCTATAAGATTAAAAATAATTAAATATAAATATTTTTACAAAATTAAGTACTAATATTTATATTGTTCCTCTCAACCAAATTTATTATTTATATAAATGTTATACTAATATTTTTTATTAAAAATGACTTTTTAACATATTACTTTATTAATTATTTTTTTATTAAGTACTCATGTTTTGTTATTTTTTTTTAAATAGAACAATATTGTCTCTTACTAATTTTAAACCAAAATTCTATTGGTTTGAATGTTATACTAATTTTTTTTATTATTAAAAATGACTTTTACTACTAAATTTTAATATAAATATCAAATACTTAATTTTTGTTAAACTTTTATACTTAATTACTTTTAATTTTATAAAAAAAATGGATTTTAATTATTAAAAAAAATTGGGACTAAATTGACTCAGATACACATACTTAGGTACTAAATTAAAACAAAAAAAACATATATGGGGACTAAATCGAAATCAACACAATGACATCTATAGCGATACTGACACGTGGCACTGACAATGCCATGTGTCACACTCAGGGACTTGACACGTGGCACGTTGACTAACGACGTTAGTCAACTCTGTCTGAAAGGGACCTAATTGAAGCACTTTTTCAAAAGTTGGGATATAATTGACACTATTTTTAAACCGGGTACCTATTTAATACCCTAGCCCCAAACTTGGTACTATACGACTAATTATACCTAATTTTAACTAAGTTGTTATCCTTGTAACTTTAGCTCAATTTTTTATGAAAAAAAAAATTATTTCTCACTTATATTCATCATTAAATATAATTAAATAAATAAATATTTTTAATAATGTATTTGACACCTTAATTTTTACTTATATTAAAAAAAACATATATGAAAATTTGTTAACTTTCCTAAATAAATATAAGAATTAATTAAGTATTAAGTTAGTTGAAAATTTGAGAACTTTTGAAATTTGAAAAACTTTTGTTCCGTATCTAACAAATTTTATAATATATTGAGTACTCAATTTAAAATTTTAAAATTTTATTATATAATTTTATAACTTAACAAATTTTTAGGTTTGTAACTTTTTAATCGTATAACTTTATAATTTTATAGTTTATAGTTTTATTATAACGATCCAAATTTCTTCTAATATATATTCATTAAGTACTCAATAACAATAAGGTCTTTGGCTTTGTGATATTAATAATCGAAGATGAACTGATTCATGTTACAGTTTTTAAAGTTATACCACATCGTGTTTCAAAATATATTCAAAATCAACTCATAAGTACTTCAAAACATATAATAGTAACTTATTAAAATTTTTTTAAAAATGGATTATTCAAGATATTTCTATACTAATCCCTGAGTTTTCCATTTCAACTCCTACGCTACTGTCACCCTAAGTTCCTAACACTGCTCTATATATAACAATATATGATCATTGCATTAGAAAGAAAACAAGAGACACAACTAATGCATAAAAAGATGATGAGCAATAATATACCAATAATAATAACATATCAAACTAATTATAAATAATATCAAAGTATATTTGATACAAAATAAACTTTTTAACCATCTTACCTCATTTCTTCATATATTACTACACAAATACTCACTCAGTGCATATTATCTTTAAAGACCAACATAAAACTCACATAATGCATTTAAAAGAATAAGCTTCGTATGAAGACAGTAATAACTTATAATAAAGATTATCAAAACAAATCTTTGCTAGAAATCAATCCTTAACTTAGTCCCTTTTTTTTCATTTATACAACTTCATTACTTAATTCCAATAACTCATTCAACAATACATATCATTACATGAATCAGCCAAAAAAATGCAATTAGTTCACATTCATCAATTCAAATACCAGGTACATGGCTCAGTACAATGGCTTAAACAAACATCATACCAAAGCAAATCAACAACAAAATAAATATAGACCGTGCTTTGGAAAGACGAGTGTATTGAATGGACTCATGAGACTATGCACCTGTTATACTTACCACCATCCCATTCTTTTTTACAACTTGTTATCAAATATCAAATGGAACTCACGCATCTCATCCAGTCATGACAGGGTTAACCTCATTAGCTCCCTGAGTATGATCATCTTTCATATCATATTGTCTGTCAAGTGAAGTCTCCTTCGACTCTAACCACCTAGTTATTTTTCCTCTATGTGAGTTAGATATTAGTAGAGTTAGGATAATCTCATATAATAAATCTCATTCAATACACTTTAACTGATCCTAGATTAGTAATCCCCCTTGGAAATAACTAATTTAAACTACTAAATCACAACAAAAATTTTCAAACAAATATACATCAATGGACACAACTCAATTCAATCATCATTTCAAATTGAGATATGAAAGCATTATTATAGATTTCTCCAATATAAAATCTTTAAATTCTAGAAATTTCTTGAAAAACCCTTGTTTGTAATCAATTACACTCGACATGTAATTGATTACCAAAGAAGATAACATATGTATCCATGTTCCTAATTAACTCATCAATCAAACAAAATTTCAAAATCACATATTCTAACTATGTAACCCAAATTAAACAATGGCAAAATTAAATTCATAAATTTCTCAACAATAGATACATCAATAAACTTCATATTCCTTAATAATTCAAATCCTCATATCTTTATATTCTTATTTTTATATGCTTCTACTCTCTTTAAGCATTACCATTCATACAATAATACAGTCATAAGTATAATCATTTCATTACATCAGAGACACTCAAACAACCAAACCCAAAGAAATCACTTAATCATGCAATCACAAAAATTACATTCAATTAATAAAGTTTCTACGCATCTAACTCTTCCATCAATATTTACATAACAATTTCATAATGTAATAACGTTGGTAAATTCAACCCCACTTGGGAACTTCACAGTACAAACCCAAAAATATTTTCCTTTCACAAATTCTTAACTTTCTCTAGTCCAAGAAAAATATCACCACTACAAATATTATGCATTAAACTTGTACTTCTCTTAGGAAGTTCTCATTTTTTTTCCAACAACATTCAATCAAAACAATCATACCATCAATTAATATTTTTCCAAAAATAAAAGATTAGATTATAAAAGAATGAGAATAGCTTCCCTTACTTGATAAAGTTTATATAACTTTGCTTTCCTCACCTAAACAACATCACATGTGAAACATAACTACCTACAAAATCAAAGGTCCGATAAACGATGAAGACAAATTTTTCAAGATCACAAACAGATAGGGATTCATTAAAAGAGGTGACATGAAATTGAATATATACTTGCATGTAAAGAAAACAAATTGCTCTTGGAGAAGGGGTAGAATTTTCAAAGTCACCATTAAGATAAATTGATTGAGGGTTTTAATAGGATTGTTCACGTAGATTACTAGTGTTGATTCTTCAAAAAGGATGGAAGCTGATTCAAAATTTTGGAAGAGAAAGGAAAGCTTCTTGATCAAGCGAGGGAACTTTCATTCAAGAGAAAATGACACTGCTTTTCCTATTATGAGACATCTCAAGAACATTGGAATTTCTATTACGTAAATTATTGGATCGGACTGAAACTTTGACAGTTGGTCCTAGACATATGATTTTTTACTATGATCATTGAGATATTTGATTTGAGGTATTTGGGTAAAGTAATCTTTTTCGCTATTTTGATTTTCTTAATAAAAATATTATTTTTTATACTAATGCAATAGAAAATAAATGATGAATTATTAACATTTAAATTGAAATAAATAATAGGTGATTGATGTTCTAAGATGAGTTTGGATTGAGGTAAATGATATATGTATGACATGTGATAATTTAAGATTACATAAGGACGTCAATGATGTTTAAATGTTGAATGAGATAATAATATGTGGTTATGAAATGATGAATGTGGATTGGTTTTCAAAGGGAAAGATCATCCACTTTTGTGTTAGGTGTATTGAGTTAGGACTTCGAAGGAGATTATCCAAACTTTACTAGATATTTTAACTCATATAGAGGAAGGTATTTTGTTGTTATGTGTTGAAATGATGTTATATGATTGGATGAAATTGTTGTATGAGATTGTTTATTTTACATTAATTGATTTTCTATTTAAAATTATAAGTTGTTTCTGTTTTAAATATAATAGTTTACGCTTGTTTGTAATTGTATTTCTTTTACTATAATCGTATGTACACGGAGCATCGGATACTACAAGTGAGGAAACCAGTAGCAATGTTGCTTTGGAGTGTAATAGTGTGAACAACCAACTATGTAGAGCCTTTTGTATTACGTGTTGTTCCTCTTTTCTTTTTTTACTGAACTTTATATTTTGAAAAACTTCGAATGTATATATATATATATATTGAGGAATATTGCAGCTTTATGTGTAGTATCAAATTATGAAATGCTTTAAATCAGTAAATGACCTCTATTAATTTGGGTGTTACAAAAGCAAACCATTCAAATCAATTTACATGATATATAAATATATGGTCAACATATTCAACTTCACCAAATGTTCTAAAGAAATAAAGAGATTAAGCCATTGCTCCAGAAGGTAAACAAAGTTCCAATACAAAACATATTATAAGCACGCGGTTGGAAAATTTGACTATCATTTTTGTTCTACCATCATTGGTCCTAACTGTACAAAAAAAATCAGGTAGCATATCAAGAGGAAGAGTCTTTCACTCCAAAAGCATCTGCAAGATTGAAGTTCAAATTGCCTTTCATGGTTCTGCTTCTGCCAACATCCGGATCACCCCTTTTCATCATTGCTGCAAACTCTGAATAATCAATTCTTCCATCCTGAAAAACAACGATACACAATTAGGACCTAAAGAAAAAATGCCTCAAAGATAATTTCAAACAAACACTATATATCACAGAAAGAAAAGCCTTATTAAGTATTTAAAGTTGTCCACAAAGGACCTGTTATCAGAAAGTTATTTCATTAATTTTAGAGATAATCATGTATTGGGAAAACTAAAAATGGAATCAACAAGTGTTAGAGAAAATGCAAACACAATTACAGGAACTTACATTGTCTTGATCAATCTCTCTGATCATCTCATCTAGATGTACATCGCCAAGGCCAAAATCCTTGGTAGCCTGCTGAAGCTCATCAAAGGTGATGTAACCACTACCATCTTTATCAAAATAGGAAAAAGCAGCAACCAAATTCTCCTCTCTCTCCATCTTATTCAAGTGCAGTGTAGCAGCAAGAAATTCACCATAGTCTATACTTCCACTGTTGTCTATATCAGCCTGCCAAATTAGAGAATGTAATGAATGATCACCCAACTCATAATTCATAATAATAGTAATAATACAAATAATCTACCTACCGCCTCCATAAGGGATTTGATTTCAGATTCCATGAGATTAGAGCCCACACTTCTCAAACCCTCCTTCAGTTCTTCAAAAGTTATTGTCCCACTGTTGTCTGTGTCAATCATTTTAAATAACTCTTTCAATCCACCTATTTCTTCCTCTGAAAGTCTTTCAGCAATGACCTGAAAACAATACTTAGATGTGTCAGCGCAACCAGACTGTGTAAAAAAGGGACAGAGCATATAAAATTTATAAAGTTCATATGAATTGCTATTTTGAATCAAAGAAAGTATATAAATGATTTAATCATCATTAACCGGAACAAACAGAAATCTAACAAATGATAAAATAGCCATCAAATGGAAACTGGCACTTCTGTATTTAGCTACCCTTATTTTCTTGTGTAATATACATTCATCATCATCATCATCATCATCATCATCACAGCCCTTATATATATGACTTACAAGTTATGAACTTATCCCATTAAACAAGTAAACAAAAATCTGAGGAAGAAATTTAATATCATTGTTGAAATGAAACAGAAAAGGGTAAGGCGTGTAATGATAGGCAAACATACCCTTAATGCCATCTTCTTAAGTTTATTCATTGCTGAGAAATGCTTTAGGCGCGTCAAAACAGCAGAGTCCAGAGGTCTGTCAGGTGCAATATCATCAACAATCCAAGGGTTACCTGGTTATACAAGACTCCATAGTAGTTAAATCTGCTACAAAGCTTTGATAATATAATGATCTGGCATACACCAGCAGCACATGAAAATCCAGTGACGACTAGTACTCAAGGAACTCACATAAAACTTCGTGAGCAGAAACTCTTTTCTTAGGGTCCCTGTCTAACATCTGTTTTACCAATTCTTTTGCACTTTCTGAGATATTTGGCCACGGCTCAGAAACAAAATCAAGCTCTCCGTTTATAATCTGTCTGAAAATTCCTGCTTCACTCTCTGAAGGTAATATAAAAAGTGAAAGCAACTCAGGCACAACGAGGATAACAGTCCAAGAAATAAACAGTAAACATTAGAATCGTTACCAGCCCAGAAAGGTGGCACCCCACTGAGTAAAATGTATAGGATAACACCAGCGCTCCATACGTCCACTTCTGGTCCATAGTGCTTGCACAACACTTCAGGGGCAACATAGTACGGACTTCCCACTACATCATGAAAGGCTTGTCCTGAGGACAAACAACAAAAGTGAATACATATTGGTTTCTTTTCGGTACTGACTGAACATATAAAGGGAAAAAAATTTGTCCAACATCATGAAAAAAAGAATAAAATCGCATCAGATGCAGAATATAGGTATTCAATTCAATCGATTGGTCCAAACTATACATGTTTCTATCCAAAAGGGAATCATGGAATCGAAGCTACATTTTCCTACCACATAAAAAGTCTCGATGAAATCATGACCACAATTTACAACGTTTGATTGTAGACCGTACCATACATCATGAACATTGGCAAAATCAGCAGACATGTATATGCAATACAAATAGACTAAACTTATATGCAGGTGCTTTTGTTTGAAAAATGGAACAGAGAAGAGATGAAAAGAACCTGGCTTGTGGAAGACAGAGAGGCCAAAATCCGTGGCCTTCATAAGGGCATCTTCACCAGGGGTATCAAACAAGAAATTCTCAGGCTTGAGATCCCTATGCATAACCCCAAGCGAATGGCACGCCTCCACCACCCCAACAATGGTCTTTATCAACTTTGCAGCCTCTCTCTCGCTGTAATGCCCCTTCTGAATGATCCTGTCAAAAAGCTCACCCCCTGCACACAGCTCCATCACAAGGTGCACGAACACAGAATCCTCGTACGTCCCCTGTATCTGAACAACGTTGGGATGCTCCGACAAATGGTGCATGATCTGAATCTCCCTCCACACGTCTTCATAATCCTCCTGACACAGAAGCTTCCTCTTCGGGATCGATTTGCATGCGTAGAGCTTCCCCGACGTCTTGTGCGTGCACAGGTAAGTGGTCCCAAATTGCCCTTGTCCCAGCTTCTTCCCCAGAACGTAGTGGTCCCTTAGTCTCGGTGTTTGATACGGTAACACGCTGCGTTTCGCTGAAAAACCATGCTTCTGCATTTTGTTTGTTCTCTCTTTTTCTCTCCCTCTCAACTCCTAAATGTTTCTGTGGGGGAGGTTTGAATGAATGTGATATGTTATTATTGATCAGAGTTGAATGGCCTTTGCCACCCTTTATTTAACTTTTTTTCTCAGTGCTATGCATGTAACAATTGTCAAGGCTATAATTATTTTTGTTTAGATGGAGGATATGAAATCATAGTCATGATTCCGAAAGGAACATAGTTAAGAATAAGATTATGATGATGTTATTTCGGTTGTGCTTAAGTTAATGTGTCGTGTGTTTGTTGTGAAAATAGAATTTTTCAATATCAGCCATCCATCACGTACTTGCGTGTGGCTGCCATAAATTGCAACACTGATCCCTGATCTCAAAATAATGGTCAGCCATTGTCACAACTCAATTCACACCTACAATATTATGGGAGATATATGCCATTTTAAAATCTATAAATTAATTAATTTGTTGCTAATTTTTCTCTTCATTGCTACCTCTCTTACTTCTATTTTCTCTAGTGTTTATTCTATCTTTACATTTAATGTTTATTAAGATAGAGAATATTATGATAAGAATGTCATCGATACAAAAGTTAATCAATGTTAATTTTGAACTTTTTAAAATGATAAATTAATAAGTATAAAAAGCTAATTTGAAAAGACAGATTTAAAAGTAGAAATTAATTAATTCAACATTAAAGTTTTAAACATTTTTGTTCCCAAAAAGACTATTTATACAATAGGTTAATTTCGATGTTAGCTTTTTTATATTATTAACCAAAATTACTTTTTTTAAAAGCAATTAAAAAAAGTGAAGAGTTTAATTTTATGTATTAATAATATTGAGGAAATTTATTGTGCCAAGTGATATAAAAGACATTAAAATGTATTAAGGAGACGTTTGATTCGTGATAACTTTTTCAAATTCACAAATCATGATATTGAGAATCACGGTTCTGGTAAATTATGATTTTTGAAAATATTTTTTGAAGTAATGATTACGAAAATTAATAAAATTAAGTAGAAAGAAATACTTTTTAATCTCAGTTACGGGGAGGTGGTTATAATAATCCCTTGAAGAAGAGATTATTGAAAATACAAATGTGAATCTAATTTCACATAGTATAAAAATATAATATTTAATACCGTATCATTCATGTATATTATATCTATTTATTAAGGTTTTAAATTTAAAGTGATGTAAATCTCTTTTATTTTTGAGCTAAGATCATATTAATATTATATTTAATTCAATCTCACAAAACTGACTTGTAAGGTGAGATTTGCATTTCACTTATATAATATAAAATAGTCATATCTTTAGTCAATGTGAAACATGTCTCATATTTTTTGTCCATTCCTCATCAACTTCCTTATTTAAGTATTTTTTTTGTTACTTCTTCTTGTATGAATTCACAAACATAGTATTCTCTTGTTCAAATCATTATCTCCTCAATTGAAACACCTAGCCCACCTATTCTCATTATACATTTCTAACTCCAATTGTTGCTTTTTTCTTACTTACATTTTAATACATTCTAGGAACTTTAGAGAGAGGTGATTCTTCTGCCCACAATATTTAAAAACTTTACTAATAATCATCCTCAATATATTATTGAAGGTAAATTATGAGAAAAAAAAAGTAAATGCATTAAAACTTTACTAATTTTTGAAAGTTTAAGAAATTTTAATTATGTTTTATTAAAAAATATTCAATTTAAAATATATTTATTTTGGTGTAAATTATTGTGTGTTTATTCTGTCGTCAACTATTTATTATCCTTGTCTTTCTATTTCTAACTCGTACCGATTGGTGTTTTTATTTAATATTTTCAATGAATTGACTAATAAGTTGGAGGAAAGTATACAAAGAAACAAGAAGTTATCAGTTGAAAACCAACTAAAAGATAATAACGATAAGCATTTGGATAAAAAATATATATTTTGAGTACTTAATATATTAAATTCTTTTATCAAAATATTCAGTTGAAAAGACCTTAATTAATTATAAATTACTTAACTTAAATAGATACTTGATTAAAAAAATAGAAAAAGAAAATAAAATAATGAATACGAAGTAATTATATAAATTATTACGATAGTATTATCATGGATGTTATAATCAACTTTGTATTTAAATTCTCAATTATCATCTTTTAATTTAAATTATATTTAAAATGATTAAAACATATAGAATATACAATTATAATAAATATTGATATATTTCATTCTTATTACAAAAAAAATAATATTTTTTTAAATAGTTCAATTGATTTTAGTTTAATTTTATTAATGGTTAAAATAATTGAGCATGCATCTTATATATAGAAATTGTCTCGTAATATGAATTAACCTTGAAGTGATTACCCTTTTGGATAAAGGTGCATTATGCATGTCTTCTCATAACAAAGGTTGATGAAAATAACTAACTTTACTAAATGAGTAGCGCATTAGTCAACGGTTATTGTACGGAATGAGTTCATCTTCTCTGCGGACCCAACGATAAATTCAAATACAAAAAAAATAATAATAATAACAATTTTACAACACACCGCAAAACAATTTGCAATATTAAAATTCAAAACTTTCAAAAGTAACTATTAATCAATTATTTAGCTAAGTTCATCCTATTTATTATAAATATTTCATTATAGAAAAAGAAACCTCTATAACATATATAATTTATGTTACACGTTTTTATAAACTAAATTGCCTAGAGGAAGTAAGTTTATCCAAATTCTTATTATTTTCTGCAAGTTCCTATTTTAAATTTTTGTATTAACTTACAGTTTTTATTACTCAATTTGTAATATACAATGTTATCTTCTTTTAGCAACACAAATAGTTTTTCTTTTTCCCCTAAAAAATGACATGCATATATTTTTCTTTTCTCTTAAAAGCACGGGGAGAGAGAGAATCTTAGAAATGAGCTGCAGAAACAGATCAGATCATGGGTCATCCCTGCATTAAAAAAACCTGCATCATTTACTCCTACTTTTAACCATATTTCACGTCAATTTTTTGCGAGAACTAAGTTCTTATAAAAAGTCGCAAGTCGGAGATTTACCAGAAGTTTCAACAACAAAGATAATAGAGTTTAACCTAAAAAGGATTTAATTAAGTTTTCATAAAAAAAGTTATATAAGGATGATAGGTGTTTCGAAGAAACTTACCAGAAGATTGATATTATAGAGTTCAGCTAAAAAAGAAATTTACATCTCCAAGTCAAAATTTTAAAATAATAAATTTATAAATCTTGTCTTATAAAATATTCAAGTTTCACCACACTTAAATTCCGAATAAATAAAATAAAAGTAATTTTCAGAAATTCAGTTTACGAAGAAAATTTTCAGTTCGATAGAAATGAAAAAGTGATGATCATGTGTACTGGAATACTAATCCACCAATTTTTGGGTTCCGACTTGGCATCTAACTCACTATTGTAATTCTTCTAGCCAGATTAACAGCAACTTATAAGATGTGTATTTTGACTCTTAAAAATCAAATTTTCCATTTTCAGATTTCAAGGTGCATGTTATGATGGATCGTTTAAGTTCAGTGGTGCATCACATCACATGTTATATGGAATTGCTTATCGAGTGACAATCATTTCAAACATAATAACTTAAAAAAAAAATGGTATGTCCCAATTGAGCGATTGATTAATACAGGTAAATATATATAACAAAGACTGTAATAAGGCAGTGATATGATTGTTACACCATGAAATGATCTAAATCTAGATGCAGGAGAGAGAGAGAGAGAACACGAAATCTGAAACCAATATTTGTGTAGCTACAAACCAGAAGGGAAAACAAAAATCTGAATTATAATTAGTCTTTACAAACAAATATGAATCAGTCGTGAGAGGGTGTCAATACCTCAACCATAACCTGCATGACCCTCACTCTGGTTTGTAAGGACAATATGTAATTAGCAGTTTGTGCGAAGAGTCGATCCAACCCCAAAGAATGAGAGTTAGGTATAAGGGTCTTCAACGTTCTCACGCGTCTCCGAATCCCATTTGATCCTCTTCTCTTCATCAAAACCCTCCTTCGCCTCCTACCACCCTTCTTTGCTTCTGCAACTTTGCTCCTCAAAAACCCGTACGATGAATTTCTGTTTGCTTCACTTCCCCGAAGCAGATCCTTCAAAGAGAGGGAAACAAGAGAAGGGTGTGAAGAAATTCCCATGGTTGTAACACAAGTGTTGTATGGAATACCACACCAAGAGAACATAATTTATACATATGATGATGATGAGGTTGAGGTTGTTTGAATTAAGGATTAGAAGGTGGGGGCCACAGTAGAATTTGGAAGGAGGGTTCCAAGGGAATGGGAGAGAGACAGGTGTACCTAAGTGTGTGTTGCTTGTTGCTTTGGGCATGTTCTCCAACCCAATGCACATGCATCCACATGATTCTTCTTCACAACACCCAACTCTCTCTCTCTCTCTCTAAACCACCACCTTTCATCACACACAGTAAGACCACCCTGGATTATTCCCCTCCCACTTTCCACACTTTCCAAATTCAATGCACTCACCATTTCAATCGCCTCCTTCCAGCTCAATCAACGTGGACAAACTCATGCCTTCATTATATTCACTACCTGCTGCTTCAAAGGAAACCATGTTACTACTCACTACAACATTAAACTATTACACCACTATTATTTGTCACTGCTTCTCTCTACAAAAACTCGACCATTTGGATCACTATGTTGGGATAACATAGATAGCCTCTCAGTCTCAGATTCATGAATCCTGTTAGTTTTTCATTCAATTAATCACTCTTCAAACCTTCTCGTATACGTGTCCTTATCCCTCATCGTTCCATACACAATTCATGTTATCACGCAACAAAAAACGATACATTGTACTTAGTACTTGCACTTATACGATGTTAGATCAGATCCGACAAACATTCCTCCTTTCCCTTTAATTTTGAATCTTCTCGGAGCCATGATCAAGGTGCAGATCATATGCCTCCCCTTTAAAACATGAAGCCTGACGAAACTACAAACTAATCAAGGACTCAAATAACATCCACATACATGCATGAGAATCCGAGTAACAAGTCTCTTCCATGTGGATCATAAAAGCTAAAGCTGCATGCGTCATATATGTAGAAATTTAGAAAACATATTCATGTATTCGTACCAGAGTAAGATTATGAATCTATAATTTCCCACATCTCTATATTCATTTATGTTCAAAATTAAGAGATATTAAATCTTCATAGCTAGATTATGTGATCCTCAATTTAAATCTTAATGAGATTGTAGGAATCAAATTTCCCACCTTTTATGAATATTAAGTTTTTACCCTAGGTTATCTCGTATTTATCTCTAAAGAAAAAATTCATTATCATTTCTATATCAAAATCTAATGACTATTAAGTTTTTATCTCATCCTCGTCCCCGCCAAGAGTATAGATATATACATAATCGTATTCATACCAACTTTCATACTATATTTTGGTATCAATTAATTAATTTTTATAAAATAAAAAAATTATTATAGAAGAAACATAATATTATTAAATATTCAATATTAAAAGAAGTGTTGTTTCTTCAATATCAAATATTTATAAATAATTATATTATAATTATATACATTTCAAGTTAGAGTAAATAAAATTTTATGTGAACCAAAACATTTTATTAAATTTGTAAACATTAATGAAACCTAATTGATGAAATTTAATAATATTTAAAAAAAAATAGAAAAAAAAATAAATATTCAAATTAAAAATTATTTTAAATATTTATTTACTTCAATTTTTTAAATTCTAATGAAATCTCTTTTCTTATATACTAATAAAAATTATATTATATCACTTCATCAAATCATAAAAAAAATATTAAACTAATAATAATAAAATTTTAATATAGATTTTTCATCTTTGGAATTTCAATATATGTTGGATGATGATAAAAAAAGATTGATAGCAATTACATTAAATTATTATATTATATTGAATAAAATTATTTATAAAATTATATTGATAAAATTACACATATGATAATGAGTTAAAAAATAAAAATATTTACATAAAAAATATATAATTAATATTCTAAACCTTATAAAAATAAACAATAAATAAAAATACTAAAAAAATTATGAAATATGTGTCTTAGAAAAATTGAGAGATCATTGAATGAAATTGCACAAACGAAAACAAATGTATAATTAAGGGTGTGATGAGATGAAAAATACTTCCGAGATCTAAGAAAAATTTTCAAACATCAACTTAGTCGATGATTGATATAACAAAAATGGTTTTAGCGAAATAAAAAAATTCTTCAAATGAAACAAAAATTAATAATGAAGAAGATAAATTTGTTATATTGCCTAATAAATGAAAGTTTTATAATATTGAATACTTAAACTAATAGTGTTAAACATTCTCATATGAACATAAAATATACAATAAATAAAAATATCAAAAAATAGTAAAAAATTCAAATCTGAGACATAAAAAATGTTTATTGGTATACATCATTTAAACATAATTACAATAAAAGTTTGGATAATACAATAAATACATTGGAGATAATAATGAACTTTATGACAAACAAAATAATAAGAAAAAAAATAAAAATAGAGAATATATATATATATATATATATATATATATATATATATATATATATATATAAATTGATATAAGGTTACTTAAAACACAATTAGTATTTTAATAATTCAAATGCAACATGTATTAGTATTATGGCGGATTTGAGACAGGGCGGATTTGAGACAGGGACGAGACATATATGTACATCTACATCTCCATACTCAATTGAAAAAATCCATATACTTATACCTAATTAATGCAAGGATTTTCATCAAAATAATGATGGACTCAAACAATATCCATGGTGGACGAATTTATTTGTCATCTTAATTCCCAATCAAGTCTCTCTTTGATGACATTCTTTCATTTGGGTATTAGTTTTTTTTTTATGAATAACATAGATATTTATTGCTCATAAATATAGATTTTTTTTATCCATTAGCAATAAACTTTGCATTATGGTTTATTTGCTACTGTGGCACGCATTCAATGTATATAGCAAAGCAGATGAGATCCCCTGCAATAAAATAGAGAGCAAATGAAGTTGTGTTTTTCTTAGCAGATATCTTAATCCATGCTTAGCTGGATAATCAATAAGCTCGCAAATGATATACCAGACCATTCGGAACAAGTCAGGTCAATAATAATACACATACATGTATAGGGATTTTTCTGGCTTTTGTCATGATAAAATTGTGAAACAATTTTTTACAATAAAAAATTGTCAAATAGAAAGATGTGCTATAAATTATATTTGTATGATTGTTATTATATCTGTAATTTAAACTTTTTCTCATATATATATATATATATATATATATATATATATATATATATATATATATATATATATATATATAAACAAATTACATAATTTTATAATTAAAAACTACCATGTAAATTTATCATATTATTTTAATAAGTATGGACATATTTTTTTGGAAACAACAATAACCTATAAAACCACATCCACATTACATTTATGCTTTGTTCACTTGAATGGATAACAATTATCAGTGGATTTGCGAAGAAAAAAAAATTATGTTCTTTTAACATGATTTAAAGGAAAAAGCATAGACGGTTTTGAAAGATGAATATCAAATTTTATCCCTTCAATTATGCATAGACTTGAATAGATCTATAATACTTTTACTTTTATAACCTTTTTTCGTTACATATATTATATATATTATTATTAGTTATATATTATTATTTTATTATATATAATAATATATATTTATATGTATAATATAATAATTATATATGATTATATATAATAATAATATTAATAATTAATAATATATATATATATATAATTAAAATGTCATTAAAATTTAATACTTTTAACTTATTTAAAAGTTATTTAATTTTATTTTTATCATAAGGTTAATTAGGTAATTTTAAATTTTATTTATTATATTTTTTTTAATCTATCACATCATTCAAATCACTCACTAACTTTCATACAATTTATTTTCAAATCCATTTACTTTATCCTCTAAATTCACTAAAATAACACACATATTCATCCACTCAAATCCACACAAATTCATCTTCACACTCTCCATCAAACCCATCCTACCAAAGAGACACACCCTTAGGGTGTGTTCTTATGTGAGTGATGATTTGAAGGAGATAGAAAGGATTGATTTGGGTTGATTAGAAGGTAATATTTATGTAGTTCTTTTTTATGAATTTGGGGGTGATAGTAGAATAGATTTGAGAGTAATTTTTGTGAAAGTTTGTGAAGGATTTGACTGATGTGCACAAAAAAAAATTAAATTTAATTGATGAAAATATAGAATGATCTAATTGTCCTTGATGTTAAAAAGTATAATAAAATGATATTTAGATAAGTTATAATTAATTTTTCATATATTATTATCATAAATAAAAATATTATAAATATTTATTAATTGAAAAAAAAAATTAAAATTATATAAATATTACTATTATCATTATAATTATACAAATAATAATTATTTTTTTATATTATTTATATTATATATAATAAAAAAATAAAATTATTAATTATTTATTTTTCATTATTAAATTTATTTTTATTTAAGTAATATTATTTTTATTTGAAAAAAGTTAAGATAGTAGCACCACATCACATCTTTGTATGCATAGGCAGCTTTGGATCAAATATTAAAAAAAGTGAGAATAAATTTGTAATATTACTCTCCATATACAGTAAATCAGTGTCAAACTTCTTATTATGTGAAGATGAATATATGCTCTCTTACGCACAGTCTATACTCACAAATTAGAGCAAATCTGTTTATGCGAACAATGTATTCACTCGCTCTCTCCCTCTCGCCAACAGTAACTTGACCGAAACGAACACTACCTTAGGCTTTGTTCACCTAGGGTGTGTTTCTTTGGTAGGATGAATTTGAGGAGAGTGTGAAGATAGATTTGTGTGTATTTGAGTGAATGAATATGTGTATTTTTTTTAGTGGATTTAGAGGATAAACTAGATGGATTTAGAAATAAATTGTATGAAAGTTAGTGAGTGATTTGAATGATGTGATAGATTAAAAAAATAAATATAATAAATAAAATTTAAAATTACCTAATTAACCTTATGATAAAAATAAAATTAAATAACTTTTAAATAAGTTAAAAATATTAAATTTTAATGACATTTTAATTATTATTTATATATATTATTAATAATTGTTATTATATATAATTATTATATTAAACATATTCTTATTTTTTTTACATTATTAATAATTATAATTATATATACATATAAATATATATTATTATATATAATAAAACAATAATATATAACTAATGATAATAATATATATAATATATGTAACGAAAAAAGGTTATAAAAGTAAAAGTAGTATAGATCTATTCAAATCTATGCATATTTGAAGGGATGAAATGTGATATTCATCATCCAAATCTGTCTCTGCTTTTCCCTTTAAATCATGTTAAAATAACATAAAATTTGTTTTCGATCCGTCTTCGCAAATCCATTGATAGTTGTTATCCATTCAAGTGAACAGAGCGTTAGGTAGATGGGTTTGAGGGAGAGGGAGATTATGAGTTTGAGTGAATTTGAGAGTGAAAGATGTGTTATTTTTTTTAAGGGGATTTATAGGTGATTATAAGTGAATTTATAAGTAAAGTTTATGAGAGTTAGTGAGTGATTTGATTGATATGATAAATATAAAAATGTTTTAATATATTTAAAAAAGGATTACCATTTTGCCCTTTAAATAATAAGTCGTATAAATTTGTATTTGTATGAGTTTTAATCAATTTTTAAATTTTTTATTTAATGCTACACTTTAAATAAATAATTTACAAAAATTAATAAAATAAATTACTTATTTTCATAGTATTGAAATAAATTTTACCAAGCAATTGTGAACAACATAGGTGCTGCTATATTGGTATATGCAACACGTGAATAATAAAATGTGACAAGGGTAAATGGGTCATTTGGTGTGACCATCCTTCAAATTTTACCTCCAGGAGCGAGATGAAAAAATTCATCTATCATTCAAATCACTGCAAAGACTCGCACACATATCATCGAAAACGAACAGGTTCAATCCCTGCTGATCCATTTGTTCAATTACGCTGGAACATAAAATACTCTAATGCGAACATGGCCTTAGTGTAATACTCTATTTGTTGAAGGTACTCAAAATAATATATTAAACAAATTATGAATATTTTTTAAGAATAATAATTAAATAAATGAATGAATGTAAAATAAAAATACTACAAATAAACAAATAATTTTAAAAATATAAAATAAACAAAAATAACAAAACTAAGTATTAATTATTGGTTTGATTTAAGTAATTGAGTTCACGAATTTTTTTTGTTAACAAATTGATCACTTTCTCTCTTTCTTTTAAAACATTGTATTTTGAAATATGTCAAAATCAATTTAACTATCTTTTTATTATTATGACTTTGATATATTAAAAATACTTTTAATATGTTTTAAGATGTTAAAAAATCAATTTAGTTTGTATCTAAAGGGAGAATATAGGTTGATGTATCATGTACACAAACTATACAAAATTTAATGTTCCACAACGATGTGAAACATGTTCCACTATTGATAATATTGGTAACGTCGTAGTCTCCAAGACCATTTTCACCTTGTCAATATATATTTGGCCCAGAATCCACTAATACACTCTTAGATCGACTATAAACAATACAATTTTTACGCATGATTATCATCTAAACATATAATTAGCAACATTAAGCATAAAAAAAATCAGGAGTAAGGAGATATTACCTGAGTCTTCTTTAATCATTTGTATAAGTAAAGATAAAATTCAAATAATAAAAATAAATAAACTAAGATAAAAGGTTATTTATATTTCTTAACAAGATGACTGAGACTTCTATATCTAAACACTAACTTAACGTTAAAGTATATTTGTAAGTAGATAAAACAATTTTTTTTTTTATAATTTTAGGTAACATCTTTTAAGTGATTCTTAATTTTTTATTTTATCATTTTTCTATATTTTAAAATTACTCAAAAGATATCACTTCTTTTTGTAAAAGAAAGTTTTCAAAATATTATTATTCTTAAATATTCAGAGTGGGATGAAAAACAAAAATAACAATGTCAAATTAGTGACTTTATTACATCCACCCGATTTTGAAAAAATATTGAAAACAATCTAAGTTTCATGTAAACCTATTTGCATTGAAATTAAACATGTATGTAGACTCGATCGATATGAAATGTTATATATATTTATCTTTTTCATTTATGACAAATGACTTTGAAATTAATTGGGAAATGATTAGTCACAAAGCATACACAATTATAAGATGATTATGATTGGTGAAAACATTTAAGATGAACAATTTGAAAATGAAGTTTAGTTTTAAAAGTAATCTAAAATAATACATAATTAAAATGAATTAAAGAGTTAATTAGAAATCAGTTCAAAATTTGATTTAAAACTAGTTTTTGTTTTATAAAATATACAAAAGTATTTTTAAAATAAATGTTCATCTTAAAAATAAAACCTTGAAGTCCATTCAATTTCGATACATATGGTCGATAAAGATGGTCTCACTAAATTAAAATCGAATAAAAAAAGAAAAAGAGAAATTCCGGGAAAAATACATTGAGATTGGAAGATTCTCCCCTTCGAACTCTCTTTTCTTCTCTGTTCGTTTGCGTCTTCTCCCTCAGATCTAAAATCCAGAAAACCACACCTTCTCTTTTTTCTATCTTCCTTCGAAGGGAACTGCGACGATGTCGAGTGATAGCGACGAGGATGAGCTCCTCCAGATGGCGCTGAAGGAGCAATCGCAGCGAGATGTCAACTACGGCAAAACCTCCAATTCACGCAAGCCCGTCGCTAACTACGTCCAACAGCCGAAGAAAAACGCGCCTCCGTCCAAACAGTCCAACTCCAAAGGCGGAGTCGCCGACGATGACGACGATTCCGAAGTCGAGATGCTCAGCATCTCCAGCGGTGACGAGGATAACGTGAGAGATCCGGTTGCCGCCTCAAAGACCCGAGGCGCCGCCGCCGGGAGACCGGCGCGCGATGACGATCGCGTCTGGGACGGCGAGGAGCCTAGTCGCTGGAAGCATGTTGACGAGGCTGAGGTAATGCGATCATCGCTTTTGTCAGTGCTTTACATTTTCGACTCACCGAATCAATCTTATTTTATTCTATAAATTACCTAATTAATTAATTAGTGGTCTTATTACTCTCAAACCTAATCCCATTATTTCGATAGGATCTATTGCTATAATCAATAAATATTCGCATACTTCTTCATAATGCAAGAGGAAAATCTTAGGAATCTGAGTTGGCAGTAGATAAGGTTGATATGGAAACATATCATAGAATTAAAAGAAAGGAAGAGTAGCTGTAGGAAATTCGGGAATAGATTGATTAATAATATGCAGATACGCATAGCTCATCGTCATACATTTAGATAACAGGAGAAGTTACTGAACTATATATGCACTAACTAACTAAATGTTTGAAACAGGACTAACTAATCGGAGAAAACTAGTATAAGCAACAGCTGTAGCAGATAACCCAACTTGTTGGTAATATAAATGCTACTGTATCTTTACTCTTGGGCCCTTTCAGTTACGTAAAAGTTGGTTCAGTAAAACTTGTTCAAAGGTTCTTAGACTGTCTAACATAGTACATTCTTAATAACATGCCTAGTCTTCTACAATGTTTACCGAGATTGAAGCATCTTATGCAGGTGCTTGTGTCTAGGTGTGGGTGACATTGTTCACGTGTCCTGTGTGCACTTGTGCAGAGTTAGTTAGGTTGGCTTTGCCTATAATTAAGGGGACCTTGTATGGTCATTGTACGAGTAACTTTATGCTTATCCGTCAGTTAGTTAAAGTTCACTGAGAGAGGGATAGTTCACTGAGAGGGAAATTTCAAGTTGTAAAATCTGTTTTCATAAATGCTTTCAATTGGACCACGCTTCAGTGTGTGATCTTCTATCCTTTGCCTCTTTTTCTTCATCTTCTGTTCACAGTTAATTCTGTTATTGGATATTGTTTCTGTGGTAGACGATCTTGCAGTAGACTTGTGCATTCAAATTCAGAACAAGTTCAAGTAACTAATCACTGTGATAATTTTGAAACAGTTCGTGAAGTATTTGCAACTTTTGTTTTTGCAAATTGCATGTTCCAACCTGACGTACTGTGTACATGAAACAGTAAATAATGTCTATATCAATTCCTTCTTTTAACAGCTTATTTAATGTCTATCATGTTTCATTGCATTTTGGTTTGGCTGCCATTCAAATAACATGTAATTGACAATTGCTACTGCTAATAATCTGTTGTGGAGAATCTACAGGTGGTCATAATAATGAATATCCTAATAACATCATAGATCTTATTATTGATGTCCATGCTAGCTAGGATGAGATTATGCTTGCTTTAAATGAAATGAGTTATTGGAGGGTATGTGCCTGTTGAAAGGGATTAGATTTATAGGTATCTTATGTTTTATGGGATATACTTGGTCTGTCATTTCTGTTTTTTGTTTCCTTCGTGTTTTGTTATTTATAGATATTATTCACAATCATATATGGATTTTTTTGGAATATGCTATTCATCACAAACTTGGAAGTTTGAAATTTAGATGCTTTGTTCATGGTCTATGAAATTAAAGAAATTCTGTTTTATATGAAAAGTACTTATGAAATTCTGTTTAATTTAATGTAGTTGGGCTTCTTTGACAGCTTGCTCGTAGGGTTCGTGAAATGAGGGAAACAAGAACAGCACCTGTGGCTCAAAAGTTTGTGCCTCCAACTTTTGAAAATAAAGCTTCTGCAGTGGGTAGAAAGGGTCTTACCTACTTACAGTCATTCCCTCGTGGCATGGAATGTGTTGATCCACTGGGGTTGGGGTAAAGTTCATTTTGATGCTTTTCTTACATTGATTTTTCTCTTTTCCTTCCCTATTGTTGTGTTATTTCCGTGCTTCTTCAGTTCCATGTCCTGGAGACTTATTTGTGTTGACATTTGGCAGTATCATAGACAACAGAACACTAAGGCTGATCACTGAGTCTTCACATAGCTCTGCTAATGTTGACAAGGATATTCTGGAAGGCAACCTACGTGGTAACTATTTTTATATGTTAGGTGTTATGTAGCATATTTACTTTAGAATATCTGCCCTTAGAGTGTTCTTATTTTTCCTTATATAATATACTTTTTTTTTTTTCCCACAAATCATGTCTTGTTACAATATTTGATAATGAGAAAAGAAATACCCTGGAAGCACTCTTACTATCACCCAGGACAGATGTGGTCTTGTTTTGTAGTTATCATTGATGCCAATTCATTGCAGTTCATTATTTGTCTTTTTTCAATCGAGTAAAGGTTTTGTTTTAGGAAACAGTAACACAGACGGTAATTTGGTACTGAATTAGAATATGGAAGAATTTTTTGGTAAATGGTTTGGCCTGTGAATTGTAAAATAATGTAATGACCTGAATAGGACTTTTAATTGTTAGAAATCAGAGTTGAAAAGACGAAGAGAAATTGAAGACATCTTAGTCTTCACATTTCACCTAGGGTGGCATCATGGCTTGGAGTGGAATCATAAATTTTAGCATGATGCTCTAACGTTTCCTCTTTCTTTAGAAACTCATTATATGATTTAAATAGGCGTATAGGACTCATCAAATTTTGGTGTTAAGTAATCATCAACTCGGGACCCAAGGAAATTAATTTGCCATCAATAAATGGACACAAGAGCACAATAACTGGGTTAAATTATGGAAAAGTCCTCTATAGATCAGTGTTATTAAAAAATGGCCGTGGGGGATTTCAGCGGTGGTCTTTTGGACAGCCACCACATGGCAGTGGTGAATAGTGTTTCGCATGGTGGCTCATGGTGACCGTGTTGGGTGTTGCAGAGTGGTGGTTCAGAGCTGCCATGGTGGAAATCCTGAACAGTGTACTTGAGAAAGATACAGAGGAATAAAATGAATTTAAGAGTTTGTCACCCTCAGGATTTTATATTTGTAATAACTTTGAATACCTCAGATGCAATGTATGAGAGGGATTTCATATTTTAGACTGTACTTGTGTTTATGTGCTTCTTCTTTAAGTGTTCAAAAAGTTGATAGCATTTTTGTTGCCATTATACAGAAAAACTGCTGTATTTTTCGGAGAACTTTGATGCAAAGTTGTTTTTAGCACGGATACACCTTAATACCAGTGCTGCTGATCTGGAGGCTGGTGCACTTGCTTTGAAAACTGATTTCAAAAGTCGTACTGAGCAGAGAAAGCAGTTGGTTAAGGATAACTTTGATTGCTTTGTCTCTTGCAAAACAACAATTGATGGTATGAATTTATTTGTGCACCACAGTATTCAATTACATCTAGTTTAAACTTACAAAAGTGATATTTTACTCTTGACTGACTGACACACCTATGATGCTCAAACTCTTACTCATTCTTTGTCAAGATTATTTTATTTTTAATGTGAAACGTTTTTTCTTTTTTTTTTGTAGATATTGAGTCAAAGTTAAGACGTATTGAGGATGATCCTGAAGGTTCCGGGACTTCCCATTTGTATAATATTATTCAGGGAGTCAGTTTGCAGGCTAACCGTGCTTTGAAGCCTTTATTTGAGAGACAGGTGGCTGAAGGCTTTATTCTAGATTTTTTTTTTTGTGGCTGCTATTCTGGATTTGAAATAAGTTATTCATGACTTCAATGAATTTTGTAGGCTCAAGCAGAAAAAATTAGGACTGTCCAAGGTATGCTACAGAGGTTTCGAACGCTTTTCAACCTGCCAAGTACTATCTGTAGCAGCATTAGTAAGGGTGAATATGATTTGGCAGTCAGGGAGTACAAGAAGGCCAAATCAATTGCTCTACCCTCTCATGTACAAAACGTTTATATTGATGTGGATTTTTCTATTCTGCCCCTTGTTTGATTCGTAAACGAAGTTTAATTTTAATGTTTCTTGAAGTTCGGGTATACATGCTCATACATTTTTTATTTCAAGTTTCAACCATCTATTGTAGCAAAATAAGAATTGCATCCATTTTAGCATTTATTTGTTTAGGGGTATATCATGTTTGTGAATATTTTCTGGTTCTTCCAAGCATCTTTTACTTACTGGGTTTTACTAATCTTTTGGCCTCAAATCAGATTCAGGTAGGTATACTAAAACGTGTTCTTGAAGAAGTTGAGAAAGTGATGAATGATTTCAAGACTATGCTTTTCCAATCTATGGAAGATCCACAAATAGATCTAACAAGTGTAAGTTTTTATTTCTTGAATTTACCTGCTAATGTTTAAATGAATTTATTTGCGAAGAAGCATTGGACTATACACGAGGTTGCATTTCAGTATGCAGTACCTTTGATTTTGCTGACCTGTGACATTATTTCTGGTGCATCTTGCTTAGCGGAAACTGATTCATAACACTGCATGAGTTAGTTATGCTTTGGGCCAATTTTGAATGAAGTTATTTTTTTTTTGGTTAAGAAGAAAAGCATAAATAAGAGCTGATGTTTACTTTCACAATGCGGATATTCACCAATTTCTCTCCTTCAGTTTGTTTTATCATGTTATTTTAATGTTTATTGAAGCACATCTTCTTGGACATGCCACTGGTAGTGGGCTTGTAGCAAAGTCTTTGGGTAGTTTGTAGGAGATGCTCATGCTAGCTTCAAACAGTTGTGCTGGTATTTTTAAGAAATTGCATTTCATTTGGACATGACGTGGGTGTGATTTATTGGATTGAATTTTGAAGAAAATACTTCAGTGTGTGCAACATAATTTAATCAAATCAAACATATTGCTTATGTGATAGAATGCTGAGGCTATTTATTCTTTGAGTTTCTGTTTGTTGTTACTGCTCTGCCTTTCAAACCATGAAGCTTGGATATCTCTCCTGTTTGAAGTGACAGTGTTGGATACAATTCTGACATTGGCACCTCTCGTGTTTGAAGTGTCGGTGCTGGGCAGGTTTCTGACGTTAACACCTCTCTAAAATGTATTAGGCACTTCTAATTAGGCATCCAATTAAAAATTGTAGGTTCACATACATGAGCCAACACCTCTGTATAAACACTGTTATTGAAGAAAAAAAGCAGGGTTTTAACTTTTTGAAAAAAATATAACAGAATATAAAAATATTGTCTCTCACTTCCTTATCATAGAAAAATTGTAAAAGAGAAGTTGAATATGCTTTCTTGAAACATAATGTCTTCTTGTTTTGGGATCTTTTTGTAAAGAGACTAACCCTTTGTTTGGATGCATACATTTTGGTGGGGGCTGGGAGTTAAAAAGAATTTTTTTTTTTTTTTTTTTTTAACCATTAAGCAAACAATGATACAAGAGACTGGGAGGGAAAGGGGGAAGGTAGCACCCAAAGAAAAATTCATTTCTCTAGTGGCGTGAAATTGAGTAATACGTGGAAGGAAATGTGTGATGGGCCTTATCTTTTGTCCTTCTGTGAAATTAAAAATAAATTCATTTTATTGATATGTTTTTTTAAAATGTATTAAGAAAAAATAGTATAAAAATTTTCATTTTTGAAGTTAAACTATTTTTTAATTAGTGTAAAAGGTTTACAATATACCTATTTCTTTCCACTTTCTTTGTCGATCATCCAACTTACTAGGAAACTTTCACACTTTCATTCTATTTCTGTCTGTGTAAGCAATATATTTTTCTATTCTATTTTCCTTGTATTTACATTCTTTAAATTTCTTTCTCTTGTTTTTCTCACATTCCACTCATCTAAGAAAGCCTTAAGTACTCACATTATTATATTAGTCTCTTAATGTTCTTTTGTGAGGCTCACCGTTATAGATTAAAGGTTAATATACAAGAGAAGGACATCGTTATTGATTTTTGGATAAGGTTGTACAGGAATATACAAATATTGGATGTTACATTAGATCTCTTGTCATGTTGCATATATTTCATTTTATTGAGTTTTTGGACATTGGTCTCCTCCAACGTCTCAGTTGGACCTAATACTTCGTAATATCAAAGTGGATTCCATGTCTTATTATGTAAAGAGTTTTGTGATAGCCGTGCTGCATTCTGTTTTCTTACAACTAGTCTGTAGAGTTTTATGCTTTTTAGGATACCTTATCTTCTGCCCCATTGTATTTTTCATCATTATTTACTTCGTTTAAGTTTTCATATCTATAAAAGGAAAAAACAACTCACTGAATTTACTGTAGAACTACAGAAAACTCATCAAAATAAATCCCATAGGTCACAAATAGTGATAATGAAAAGGACTTTAGGGTGGCGTCATTTAAAAGATAGGCAGTTTTCTAAAACGGAATTTGATCTTTGTCATGATCATGATTGTGTACGTCATGTACTTGTTGAAGAATATTTAAGCTATTACATCTTAATTCTTATAATTTTATTGTTTGGACGGAGTGTAGTAAAAAAACTTACCTTACCTAGAGCATCATGGCCTGGTAATTAAGTTAGAGATGGATTGCAGTTATCTTTATTCTCTGTTTGTTTTGATGATTATTTTATAACACTTGGATTTTTCGTGTAGCTTGAGAATACTGTGAGGTTACTGTTGGATTTGGAGCCGGAGTCAGATCCAGTATGGCATTATTTGAATATACAGGTTAAAAATTCATATCCATGCTAGAATGAAATATATGCCATTTAATTTCCTTATTTACTTCTCAAGTTTTTTTGATCGTATGCTAAACAATATTGAGTAGTAAGGATTGAATGTCAATTGATAGAATGTTGCTGTTGTTGACCTGTTTTTATAACATGATAATTTGTACCTGTTATAATTTTAGAAAGAAGGAACTGATTGTATATGATCAATAAAATTTAGATTATGTGTTATTATGAATGCTTTTATTTATTGCCGTACATATCTTTGTAATGTGAGGATATCAAATCTCTTCTATTGTATTGATTTCTTTTTTAAAATTGTTTTGACCCAGTAGACCTATTGTCTTTGGAGGATTTTTTTTTTTGCGATCCTTTCTCCTAGGTTCGGATTCATTGTTCCAAAACAGCACAAGATTGGGATTGTGCTGCGTTGATCTATCCAATCGTTTATGCAAGCCACCCATCCTCATGTGGTGGTCCAATCTTCTTTTTTCTATCTTTAGGTTATGCAGAAAGAGAAAAAAAAATGTTTTTCATTTATTAGTATAAGGGAAATACTCAAATTTTTGGGTATTTTGACGTTGACTGGGCGGGGTCACCGAGCAATAGAGGCTCCACTTCAGCAGGGCATTGTGTTCTTGTTAGAGGCAATTTAATATCTTGGTGAAGTAAGAGATAAAATGTTATGGCAGTATAAAGTGCAAAAGCATAATATAGGGCAATGACATTATCCACTTGCAAGCTCATATGGCTGAAATGAAATAACTACTCAAAGAACTCAAATTTGATGAAGGTTCCCAAATACACCTTATTTGTGACAACCATGCAACATTACATATTTCCTCTAATCCTTGTCTTTCATGAGAAGACCAAACATATTGAAGTGAATTGTCATTTCGTAAGAGAAAAACTAGAGTCTAGGGACATCCCCTGCAATATTTGTCAACTCTAGTGAATAGTTGGCTCACATATCCACCAAGTCTCTAAGAGGATCAAGAATTGGTTATATTTGCAGCAAGTTGGACACATACAACTTATATGCCCCAACTTGAGAGGGAGTGTTATAATTTTAGAATTAAGGATTTGATCCTATATAATTAAGAATATCTAGATTACACACACACACACACACACACACACATATATATATATATATATATATATATTATGAAGAACATTTTTATTTATAATCTCCTCTTTTATTGCATTGGTTCCTTTCTTTTCAATATAAACAAAGTACTTGTGCTCTCTTTGAAACACATGATTTATGCTTAATATTTCTCTCTTTCCTAGAGTTCAACAGAACTAACTGCCCCACCTAAGTATTTCACATTTACTTTTTCACCCTTTGGGCTTTAGTTGTCTCTGAACTTGTCACTCTCACTTTCATTGTTGTGGCCAAACTGTTGAGTCTTTAGGGTTTTTTCCTTCACAGAATCAGAGAATTCGCGGTCTGCTTGAGAAGTGCACTTTAGATCACGAGACTAGAATGGAAAATTTGCATAATGATTTGCGTGACAGGGCTCTTTCTGATGCCAGATGGATGCAGATTGAAGATGTGAATGATTCTGTAAGTTTATTGTCATTAAGCTAGGATAAATTTTTGGTGTGATTTTTTTTTAATATTGTTTTTGTTAACTATTGTCAGTCAGATATCAACTACTCCCCTATTGGTGAAGAGGTTGATGGTTTAAGAGGAAGGTATATCCGTAGATTAACTGCAGTTATAGTCCATCATATTCCAGCATTCTGGAAGGTTGCTCTCTCTGTTTTCAGTGGAAAATTTGCTAAGGTATTGTTATTTGGGGAAGACGTGTGCTTGAATTATTTATAAAATTTTATTTTCATTTTTTTGAGTATTTAATTTCTCTTCGTTGATAATATAGAGTCTTGGCTACTTCTGGAAGTGCAGTAATGATACTTTTTTTTTTTTTTTTTTTTTTGTATTTTACCATTCAATATATTTTGTTTATTTTCTTAAACTTATCACCCATAATTACATCTGCCATATATTTAGGGGGCCCTTTTTTCTTTTTCCAGTCTTCCCAAGTTTCCACTGATACAAATACCAACAGTTCTACAAATAAAATTGAAGAAAAGGCTGGAGAAGTGAAATACTCAAGTCATTCTCTTGATGAAGTTTCTGCAATGATATGCAGCACAATATCACTGTATGGAGTCAAGGTAATTATTGTGTTCACAAGACCGACCCTTTCTTCTATGAAAATTTATATTTTCTGACTTTGCAGTTTCTTTATGGTAAAATGGAGAATATATCTTATATTTTTCTCTATGCAGTGTTGCAAATTATCTTAATAGCTTGTTCTTTTTACTTTTTTTTATTTAGTTTGATCTCTGATTTAACATAGTAGAGAAGGGAGAACAAGAATATTGCAGGAAGAGGGAAGTGAATTCATAGTTGTACTTTTCTTAAAATTCTCCTCAATATAACAGTGGATTTTTTCTGTTCTTAGCTATGTTTCAATACAAATACTATTTTGTTCATGTTCAAATTGTGGTGCCTTTCTGATTTTTCTGTTCTTTTGTCTGGCTATCTATGTCCACAAAGAGTGCATTTTTTTTTTTTACAATTAAACCTCTTAGTAGAGGCAATAAGTGCTTTTGTCTTATGGTCTGGATAATGTTTTTTACCCTTTTCTTGTGCTATTACGCTATAACAAAGTTTTATGTTGGTGCTATCGGTCTTTATAGTGATGAATGAACTCTTATCATATAGTCTACTGAATTTAACTTAGATGACTTGTTTATTCAGTCATATATACATTTATTATTCTCTTCATGAATATCTGACTTGTATTTTCCCCCTCTTCTTTTTCTCTGTAGTCCTATTCTTAATATTTGAAAGCCTATTTTTTTATTATATAAACTTAAAAGCACTGCATGTTAAAACTTACTCTAGTAATTTAGAGAAGTATGTATACTGCAACATGATTGATTTGACAAACAGAATGTAGTTCATGGTTTTCTCTTTTTCCTATTTGTTTTGCATGTATACTGATACCCAGCCTGCTATTGCTGTAGGTTACCAACATTTTTCACGATCTGGAGGAATCAAATGTCCTCCGGTCCTACATGAGTGAGGCAATAGAAGATATATCTAAAGCATGTGTAGCTTTGGAATTGAAGGAAGCCTCACCTCCTATTGCCGGTATCAGTTCTTCAAATCTAGAAGTTTTCATTTATTAAGGTTCTGATCTGAGTGCATGTGTCTCTCCCTTTGTTGCAGTCTGTGCCATCCGAACATTGCAATCAGAGATTATAAGGATCTACGTACTAAGGCTCTGCTCTTGGATGCGGGCATCAGTTGATGAGGTTTCAAAGGATGTGACATGGGTTATTGTTTCAATTCTTGAAAGGAATAAATCCCCATACGCAATCTCATTCTTGCCTTTAATGTTCCGTTCAGTTGTAGCCTCTGCAATGGATCAAATCAATTCGTAAGTTTTAATATATTCATATAGGATCTGATGCCTTAAAGTGAAGTGAGCGAGTAGAATGCAATATAAACCAACTAATTGGTAATAGAGTATAATACTATTCTAATAATGAAGCGGGTGATTAGTTTCATTTTTCCTTCTTTTGCATATGGGATGCTAATACATGGTATAATATCATCTCCTTCTGAGTATGTTCTAAGGTGGCTGTCCAATTGGCATTTATCTCAATTGGCGGATTTAACTACATGAACCAGTGCCCACTGAACCATAGCAGACACAATTTTTTAGTAAAACCACTTAGAGCTTGGTCTTTTTCTATAATGTTTTATTGGGTTGCTCTCTAATAATTTTAAAAACAATTTTTTAATTTGCTCATAGTAGTCAATATTTTCTTTATCTCGGCTGATTTTTGTTTGGTAATCATAGTAGTCAATATTTTCTTTTTAAATTTTCTTCCAGGTTGATTGGATCCTAATCTTTGTTATGGTGCATGAGATATTCATTTCCTTATTTCATTTTTATAAAGATTTATTTCATGCAATTAGTTTGCGTTATTTATATTACTAGGGCATCTGAATATCATATCTTTTACCTGTAACTTTCCACCCCTACCCTTCATCTCCTTTTAATCTAACAGTTAAATGAGTTACTTATTGGAATTCGATCAGCAATAGGAAAGAGAAAGTCATTAATCTGAAACCGTGTGTTTTTAAGACAACATGAATTCTTTATTCATGTTAAGAAAAAAATATTAAATACAATAAATAGAGGAGATTTGATATCCTCTAATAATAAATGAAGATGTTCCTAATAATACATTATAACGTAAATGTTCTTAATTATATACTATCTGTTCCTTATTTCTATAACTATAACAGAACCATTAGATTAAAAGAAGATGAAGGGTGAGGAGTAATTTGATCGCTCATTTCATATGTATATGCATGTGTGTGTGTGAGAGAGAGAGAGAGACAGCAAGAGATTTAACTTCCCTCCAAAACTCCGAAATTGTAGCCGTGCCACTTGTGTACACCGGAGAGCACAGTTACAGAGGCATCTTACAACTAGTTAAGAACTCAAGAAATCTCAGTTAGCTTTACTAAGTGGGACCTAATGTGATTAAGGGGATGGATGAAACCTATATATGGATTCTGCACTACTGTAGCTGACTTGTAATGGGTCCCACCTTTTTCCAGGGGGTGATGTGGATAATACCATTGTCACATGTGAAGGGACAATGGTGCTTGTTGTACCTCCATCATGTTAGAAATCTCTTGAAACCCATAAGTGCTGTGGCCGATATGCCTTTCTGACCCATGAAGCTTATGTTATAGAAAAAGTTGCTAGTAGCTATAATAAGCCCAGGATATGTTGGCTTCAGTGTTTACTTTGCTAAAGATTCTATTCTACATAGTCAGCTCAGCTGTGTTCAACCCATGTCCTGGTTGACTCAAATAGATTGCCTGCAACCCCTCAAGTGCAAGCTGGTCCATAGCCCTCTAGTTTTTATCCTAAAAGGCATAAACTATTGTTATGCTCTGTCGGACTGTTAGCAGTACCTCAAGTGTTGTGCCTAAAAGATGTAGGCACTGGTTCTACTTGGTCGGGTGGCTGGACGATTCACATCTATTTGCATTCCATAGCCCGCTACGTGGGGTTGGAATTATGGTTGTACATAATGGGAACATAACTATGTGAAAATTTTTGCCAAATGATCCAAGAAAGAAATAGTTTTAAACCCAAGTTGTTATAATCCAAGAACTATTTAAATTATATGTTGTTAACATCAGAAGCTCGTGTTTAATTTGTACGAGCTCAATTTCTTGATTGTTGTAGGTTCATAGTTGAATTTTTCTTTATAGTTTATCTCTCAACTTTATTTTTCTAGTCCACTGTCTTTGGAGTGAAGTTTAAAGTTTCCGAATATCTCTTTCATCAACAAGAAAAAAAAATGTAAAGATCCTAATTTGGATAGAAGACCCTGACCCCGACTTTGCAGTTATTATTTCTTTCTGAAAATTATGGCTAATATTTCTCTATGCTGATCACTTCAGGATGCTTGAGTCCATAAAGAATGAGGCAACAAAGTCAGAGGACATATTTATGCAACTTCAAGAAATTCAAGAATCTGTCAGAATTGCGTGTCTAAACTGCTTCCTGGATTTTGCTGGTATGTTGGATTTAGTTAATCTTATACCCAATAGCGTACCTTTCCAGGTAAATAAAATTAAAGAAAACAGAAGTAAGATAGTGAAAGACATAATGGTGTTGTAGCACATAAAGGTTGAATTTTGTGTCAGCTTCTGTTTAATTGTCAGGTAGTTTAGAGGATATCCATATAAAGGAAATTAAACAAAACGAAAGTAAGATGGTGTTGTAGCACACAAAGTTTCTGTTGAGTCAACCTCTGTTTAATTGTCAGGTAGTTTGGAGCGTATAAGTTTCGAAGTTGGCAAGCATAGATCGGACGAAGAGGGCTCCCAGTTACCAAATGGATATATTCATGAATCAAAAAATGCACCGTCTGATTATCATGGAGGTGTTACTGATCCCCATCAAAAGTTATTGATTGTTCTAAGCAACATCGGATATTGCAAAGATGAACTTTCATATGAGTTGTATAACAAATATAAACACATCTGGCTGCATTCCAGGTAGTCCTTGTTGTTCCTTTATTATATAAAACAATCTGGTAAAATATTGTGAAATTCATCAGGAAGGCATGCTATTAAAGCTAAATGAGGTTTGCTGACTTTGTTAGGCTGCAACTTGCACGCTAACCATGCTAGAAAATTATCATTTGGTTTGTTCTGACTTCACATCAGAAATTTCTTATGTTTTTTGAATCAGTCAGTCTTTCCTTTTGATGTCTTCCCTCCCAGTAATTTGTTTGTCATCTTTCATTCAATATGATATTATGTATATATCTCAATTTTTTTCTTTAAGATTGATTCAATTTGGCTGGCAATAAATTTCAACTAATCAAGTTATTCTCTTGTAACCATCTTGTATATCTAAGTTTTTCTGTCACTGACTAGTCACTCTGTTGTATATAATTTCTATAAAGATATTTTATCCTGTCTTCGTTAGCATTCTGATTCCTGATTTGATTTTAATTCAGCGGGAAGGATGAAGGAAACAGTGATGTAAAAGATCTTGTGAATAGTTTCTCGGCGCTTGAAGGGAAGGTCCTTGAACAATATACTTTTGCAAAGGTAAAATGAGAAATATATCGTTCATGTTCTTCAAGAAAATAATTAGGTTTGAAATAGATGAGTATAGAGGCTGTAATGAGAGTTATAAGGGCATTTAATTAGTAATTTCTTATTAGGTTTGTGAATTATTGATGATTTTTCTGTAAGGGTTATCTGAATCATCTGAAATAATTGACAGTTTTCATGAGTGGTTCATGGAGAAATAATCAGTTAGAAGAATAGACTATTAATATAATATAATCACATATTATACGGACTCTAAATTATAAGGTTTTGTGCATTGACCGGTATTAATCAGCTGCCTGTCTTTGCTCCAACTCTACCAACCTGTATCTGTGCAGTCTAAGTTTCTGCCATTGACTTTGAGTAATGAAATAAAACAAATGAAGAAATTACTATCTGTTCCTGCCTAAATTATGCAACAGATGGTCAATGATTAGTTTTCAACAATAAAATCTTGATGTATATGTTATGTTGTGTTCGATGTGCTAGAATATTGAATATTAAAAGTACTGTAAAACATTTAAATTAGATGAATAGTTGTCCACATTAAAATAGTCTGGGTATTCTGAAGCAGGAAGAACAAGGGTAGTAAGTTGTAGCACTATGCTTACTCATGTTGGAAATTTTTTCTCTGTATATGCCTGCTTTCACTATTCACTACCATGACGAGTTTCTGTGTTCTCATTAGGCAAACTTGATCAGATCTGCTGCCATGAATTATCTGCTGAATTCTGGCATTCATTGGGGAGCAGCGCCTGCAGTTAAAGTGAGGAGCTAATGGCAATAGTTTGTGTTGTAAATATGACTGTTCCCATTATTTGTTTGTTTTTCTCTGAAATGAGTCTTGGTTTTTCTTTTGGAAAATGATGTTTTGACGTGATGTTCAATTTTATGTTGGTCTCTTCCAGGGTGTCCGTGATGCAGCAGTAGAGTTGCTTCATACATTGGTAGCTGTCCACGCAGAGGTAATGTAATGATTGCATGTAATTTGGGATTATGTATCCTACTCTTGCCTTTTAAAAAAGGTGACGATTAATTTTACTTGAAGGAAATAAAAGGGAAAAAAAAAAGCATTCTTATAAGATACCTTCCATAGGATCACAACAAAATCTGCAAAAAGTTTCTCTCCCTATCTTTGCTAAATAGGCTGCTTTAAATAATACAAGTATGCTTAACAACAAAGGCTATTGACAGATGCTGATAGATACATGATATGATTTGATAGGGAAATATCAATATTTCCCATTATTAGATATTGATTTTATTCCTTATTATTGTATGTCTTTTTCATTATAAATAATACTCGTGTGCACCCAACACACGGGATTTGTTATATTAGTTATCTGTTTGTCTCTTCTCAACATGGAATCAAAACAGTAGCAGCATCTTCCATGACCAGTTTTGTCACTAATATTTTCGATAGACACCGAAAGTACTGAAATATAGAATCAGATAACACTGCTACAAAACCCTTTTCAGTTATTGCTGGACAGTCTACGTCAGTACTACAAGTCTTGAAGGACTTGTTAAGAAGGGTCTTTCATATAACAAATGGATTTTGAAGGAATATTTCTGTTCAGAAGTTAAGTTTATGGTCACTTGACTTGCATATTCTTTTCATTGACCTTGTGAATGTTGTTGTATTTTGCTAAACTTTTGGTGTTAGTTCAGTTTAGAGGCCATTTGTCTATACTGCATTGGAGTGAATAATTAACGTGAAGATGATGCATAGATGATTTTAGTCAATGCAATCCTTGCATTAGAGACCTAGTTCTTAAACTTTGCTTTGTGTATTTACAGTTTAAACAGTTGCTTCATTATATTTTCTTGAAGGTAGTCTGCTGAGATGCAGTGTTTTTTGTCGTAGGTTTTTGCTGGTGCTAAGCCTCTCTTAGATAAAACACTTGGCATTCTCGTGGAAGGCTTGATTGACACATTCATCAGCATTTTTCGTGAAAATGAAGCTACTGATCTCAGTGCACTTGATACAAATGGATTTTGTCAGCTCATGCTTGAGGTAAGTTATGGTAGTACTTTGGCGTATTAAACCATCAATGATAGTGGACATGGCATATTAAGCTCTCGCTGAAGCTTGTGGCGTTCCTTGATTTAGGAACGGGGCATACTTACCTTAGATTTTGGTGTATTTGGTAAAGAAAAATAAAGATGTATAATAGTACCCTGGGATTTGTAATATATTTTTATATAATATGATAAAACACAAAAAGCTTCATGCTTCATGTTCTTTACCTGCACAGTATAAATTTAGGCCTTACATGATTAGATTGTTTGATTAATCGACTTGTATCTCTGCAGCTTGAGTACTTCGAGACTATATTAAACCCATATTTTACATCGGATGCTAGAGATTCCTTGAAGGCTTTACAAGGATTACTTTTGGAAAAAGCCACAGAGAGTGTGACTGATGCTGTCGAGAATGCAGGACATAGTCGTCGGCCAACTCGCGGCAGTGAAGATGCAGTTGATGATAAGCAACAAGGAATAAGTGTATCTCCAGATGAGCTCATTGTAAGCAATTAGTTTGTTGCCCTTTTTACTTGTGGCATGTCTAAATCTGAGCTGGGGGTGGCTGAATAAATTGGTGATTATTTTGGTTTCATAGTTTGGACTGGATGTAACGTTAGTATAGACTTGTTTAGTTATATGAAAATGAGGTTTATTTTGTTGTGGGATGTCTATGTCTGTGAAGCAGTTCTAATACGTTGTGTACTGAATTTTGTTGCTATACTTACTATCTAAAGCTGTATTTCTGTATTTCAGTCTCTTGCGCAGCAGTACAGCTCCGAGTTCCTTCAATTAGAGCTTGAGAGAACACGCATTAACACAGCATGTTTTGCAGAATCTATTCCTTTGGACACTGTGCCAGAACCAGCCAAATCTGCCTACTCTCCCTTCAGGAACTCGATGGATTCTCCTAGCAAAGCCTACAGAGGTGCCCAAAAAACTGGATCCACTAATTTCCCTCGGCATAGACATTGATGGGTATAGAGTAGCATCTTTTTTCTTTGTTTGCCTATTATGTATTTATTGTAGTATATTTTTGGTTTAGTAGTTAATGAAAATTTGTATTCTTTTCACTGTTACCTCTCTGTAAAGGTGGATGGCAATTACCACATATAATGAGTTTTGGAACATATGTCGGCATTCCCGTATGCCAACCGTGAGTGCAGTGAGTTTTGTTATTTGAGTTGAATGAGTTATTTGGATGTGAAGTGTAAGATAAATTAGTGTAGTAGCTTATCAATCATCTCGGCAGAGCTTTGTGTTAAACAAACAAAAAGAATGGAGGCCGTTTATTTGATCAATCAAATTTAAAGTAACGATTCTCGTGAAATCTTGATTTATAGTGGTTCACATTTTCAACTCACAATTCTCCCTACCAGTACATAAGCTGTACTACATAATTTTTCGTGTAAAATTATAATTAATGTGCATTTTGGAATGCTATTTGCTTATGAATCGTGATTGTAACTCTTGGATTATCATTTGATTCTTCACGAAGTTTTTATTATCAGTGTTATTTATTGTATATCGGTGGTTATGATATTCATATTCTCTATGACAGCATTATATTATTTTGATGTTGGGGATTGGTAGAAGGGACATAATGAAGTGGAATGAATAAAAAAAAAATTAATGATTGAAGTTCCGATGTTTAATTATTTTCCTCCGTTAGGATGCTCAAAATCTACAATTCTTTATTTGGAAAGAGTAGCAATGTATATTTTTACTGCTTATTAACTTTTTGAGATGTGCTAAATTATATAAACTATATTGACCGATCCATTTAAAATTACAAAACTTTCTAAATTTTACTCGATTATAATTTTAGAATTCTAGCTAAATTTTACTTAATAGTTACTTTTAACAACACAGTATTATTGCTTTATAAGATAACGGGTTAAAAGTGTCTTCTTTGTCAGCACTTCTACCTTTACGTCAGATGGACTGATCTAATTGGAGAAATATTAGTTGAGTGGCTATAGAAACTTTAAATTTCTGTTAAGCGCTCAAATTAACGGAATAAAAGAAAACATGATGGGAAGATGAAAGAGCACTAATATGATGAAATTTCGGCAACAAGATTTCATTCACACATTCTTGTATGTATTATTCACCTCATTAGATGTAAATTTTGGTTGAGAAACTAGAATAAACAAAAGATAACAAGAATTATTTTCAAAACGAATATAATTCAGCAAAAAGAAAAGAAAACAATTAAACAGGGTTTTAAGATTTTGGAGCAATCTCGTACGAGGAAGTTGAGATAAAGGAGTAATGGTTGTTAAAATTTTGATACATACTGATGCAAGAAGGTGTTGGTGCGCTTTACGTGTTTTTGCTTTTGGCACATAAACGTTCATGAACGAGACGTGAATCGAAGATCCCAAATTCAAGGTTACCAACCATTCTTTCCCACCAAAAACAGCTTATCCCATTAGACACTTCGTCTGCACAAACAATGTCTTCTTTCTGTCGACAAAGCTCTCATCAATTATAAAATCCACTTTAAAAAAGTTCTTATCATTAATATTCCACACACACATATACATATAAATAAAGATAGAGAAAAAAAGTTCAAAACACAAAAAAACGAAAAGAATTTGGGATGTCACCTAAAACGATTCACAGGAGGTGTAATACTCATTAAAAGCACAACACACCTTAATTAGGTCAACACAAAGGTTGTTTCCTTATTTTTTTTAAAAAAGAAAAGGATATACAAAAGCCTATAAAAGGCAATGATTTCAGGGATCTCATTTTATCATAATAATGTAAAACCCATGGTCTATGATTCGGTTGTTCTGTAAAGAAAAAACACGATTTGTTGTTTAAACTTTAACAAAATAAAAATAGTAAAGAGTTTATTTTAAGCAGCATAATTATGGGAATTTGTTTTCAATATATTTTTAACTAAAAACAACTTTTCTTTTTATAAAAAAAAAATCGTAATTTATCTAGTCATCGGTATTTGGTTGCTAGTTAGTTCTTTCCAAAGTTTAGAATGTCATTATTGTTTTATTAAAGAAACAAATTGTGTCATTTCCTATATCCTATAGCATGGATTAAATAATGAGAGAATTTAAATTCCACCAAAGCTACCTTAATCTATTATAACTACAGTCATATCTAATGATAATTATAAAAACAATGCTCAATTAAATCAGCTAAATCTTTTCATAAAAGATTCAAGTTAAAATATTCTTCATCCAAGACTATATATAATGTCATGATATTGTCAACTTTTATCTAAACCTATACTCGTATATCTCATATTTTGGTATTTTGTTGTTGTGTTGGTACAACTGATACTCCTTAACTGTTTTCCATCAAATTTAGAAACAAATAATTACACTTAGCGTCACATTTATTAAAAGAATGACAACTTTCATAACAAAAGATAAGAAATTTAAAATAGAGCTTGTTTAAGTTCTGCCTATATCCAAATATTATGAAAAATGAAAAAAAAAAAGAGAGAATTATGCTGGTCAGATTTTTAAAAAATACAATATATTATGTAATGACACAATAAACAATAAAAAAGTTCCCATATATTATAAATTGAGAAAGATAAAGGATAACAACAGTAGAATACGCCTTCTAACACATTTTTATTAATTAAATTTACTAAAACTATTAATTGAAAGAAAAACGTAAATGGGAGAGTCTTCAAAACTTTATGAATTTCAATTAAATTCCCGTTTATGTTTGTATTAGATTTAAAATTTTTCACAATTAACTCTAATTTTTTTCGTTGAGAGCCAAACTAAGAAGAAGTTGGTTCCAGTTTTTCAAATTTTTGAATGTAATTTTAGAGGTTTAGAACATTCAGTCAAAATAATATATATATATA
>Ga0214542_1002293_pt1 | contig 39645 bp, 21 predicted proteins | sample CNSS1metaG_FD_160096 | JGI IMG/M metagenome (GOLD analysis project Ga0214542, IMG submission 160096) | Root nodule microbial communities from cowpea collected in UCLA plant growth center, Los Angeles, California, USA - CNSS1 | ecosystem: Host-associated > Plants > Roots > Nodule | place: USA... | reverse complement strand
AATATATAGTAACAAAGAAATTATTAATTTAGGAAAATACATCTAGGAATACATAAGACAGATATCTGAAAAAAAAAATCTATATAACAAAACTGTAGAAAGCAGGGAATATCTCTCAATGCTAGTGGTTTTCAACGAGAAAGCCTGCTCAGTAAACTCAGGTACATGCTCTGGAGTAAGATCGTAGTAACAACCCAGCAATTATTTTATAGCTTTGATTCTTCCCTAATTCAGGGAAACCGTTTGAGTCAGTAATAAAACACATCTAAGAACCTACAGATGCAATTTTTACCTCCCCTGCCCGAATCAAGAAGTATCCCTTTGCTCATTTTTCCAAGAATTTTTTGCAGCCTCGGAAGACAAATCACTGGATTCCGCATTTCCATCCTTAGGTTTAGAAAAGAAGGGATCCCATTCATGAGGTCCAACCTCGCGCTGTCCCTCATCCAACAACGCATACTTCCAACTATTCTCCTCAATGAAATTATCATCGGTGCGACCTTCCATGATGTCCTTCCTCAAATTGGTAACCTTGTCAATCACAGCCTGCACTGAAACATCAAACGCATCCTTAAGGGTCTCGAGTTTGGATCGAGGATCCGCGTACACCAATCTGGGGATCAAACTAATGACCTCCTCTCTCATGATCCTCACTTCCTCCTCGGGAATCTGTCTAAGCCTCTCTTCTATACTGACATTCCTCTTCCGAATATCGTCCTCCGGAATGAACACCGAGTACTTAGTATAATTCTTGGGAAGATGCCAAGTGTATTGAGTGTAAGCCGAACCCGGATGAAAAAACACAGGTATACACCCAGCTAGCATTGAATCAAAAGCAGATCGTCGGGTATAGGAATCCCCTTGAGGCTGAAGGCAGAAAAGTGACCCTTGAAACATCTGCATTATGCTGCTGGGGGAATGACACTTACTCTCCCCAAAATCACACTCCAACAACTTCCCCACCTTGGATCTCTTACACTGATCAATAATCTGCCCCCGAATCGATTTCGGGTTATCCGGCCGCGGAGCCCCGGCGAAAGAAAACAACCACTTCCTGTCCAACCTCCGCATCCTCTCCTGCCAAATGAACACATCATCATCCTTAGCAGGGTGAAAATAAGTGGGATAAGGAATCCCGAAATCATTCGCATTCCAGGGACTCGACTCCACCACAAGCATGGACATGTTCCGCGCCGCAGGTAGAAACAAAAGCTTGTTCCCCCAATCCGATTCTTCCTCAGAGAGTCTTCTAAAATCCCACGTGATCCTCCCCGCCACGAGAAAATGGTCCCTCCCGTTCATGATCTTCCACTCGGGCCTCCTCACGAGCCAATCAACGAGATCAAGCGACGCAGAGTCTCTGACGGATATGTTATAGCCCCAGAGGTAGCGCGCGATGTCGAAGCCGGCGTAGAAGGGGACGAAGAACGCGGCGGCAAGGGAAGGGTCGCGGGTGAGGCAGTCGTACTGCTTCATCCGGTTGCTGAAGATGACGTCAACGGCGAACTGATTGGTAGCGTACCAGCCGGTGTCAGAGAAGACGCCCTTAACGTTTTCCAAGGGGGGGCCGAGGCCGGCGTTGGTGGTGAACTTGCACATGTTGGTCCAAAGCGAAAGCGTTCTGCACTTCTTCAACATGTCCTCGTTGAAGCGGGAGGGGAGGTCGTGGACGTAGATGTAGCGCCCTCCACAGCTGTCGGACTTGTTGAGGGCGGTCTGGAGGGCGCGTGCGAAGGGAAAGGAGGGTGGCGGAGGGGCTTCGATTAGGGTTTGGGAGTCGAGGCTTTTGCGAGGTTGCTGAAAGGTGACGGTGATAGGGGTTAGTTTGGGGGATTGGTTTCCGAGAACGGCGAAGTGGAAGTAGAGGAGGAGGAACCAGAAGAATGCAGAGAGTGCTGCGAGGAAGCAGAGGCGGGAATTAGGGTTCCTGGTGGAGGGTTTCTCCATCTGGTCGGGGAGAATGGCCGCCACGGGGCGCCGTCTCATTGGACTCCGAATCCGATTCCGATGGAACTCCGGCGGCTCATCGAAACCCTAAGGAGGATAAGGAATGTGAATGTTGATGAAATCAGAGGATTGAGGAATGAAGATTCGACGATGGGTGTGGCGGATTGAGATGAAAGGAAAAAAAAAAGTGCAGAGTTTGAAGAAACGGAGTTTGGAGATCAGCAACGTGCGCTGGTGGCAACTGTCGCGTGTCGGTGCCTTGTTATGTTCCTCTAACACACACCTCCGTCACGTGTCGGTTTCTCCAAAACTATTTACTCTCTCTTTACTATTTTTATTTTTTAATTATTACCGATATATATTTAATTAACAAGTGATGATTGATTAAAAAGAAATAGCTGGTTAATTACTTTTAAAATCAATTATTGGGTGGTAGTTGTAATTACTACTGGTTGAGTTAATAATAATTGTAATTATGGAAATATTAATGACTCTATATAGTATCTCTTGTAGCCATGAGCCACGAACTTGTACTGTTGGATTCAAATCATGATTCAACACACTCTCTTGGGCTCATTTTTAAATGGAAAACTTAACTTTTGTCTTTTACACTTATATTTTGTTACTATCGTTGGAACAACTTTCCACCGTGAAAACGTTAGAGCTGGGTTGATAAAAAATATAAATATAATTAATTAGTTAACGACAAGTAAAAAAATTGAAAAAATAAGAAGTAATCGCCGGCTTGTTTTTCCGTCATCTTAAAAGAGTCGAAATCTAGGAGAAAGAATATAGAAAAAAAAAATGTTCATTTTATTTTATTCTACCGTTTGGAATGATAACAGGAGAGAATCGGATCCTGGAAAATATATTTTGATTTTACTATTTAAGGTAAGAAACTGAAAATACTTAAAGAGTAGAAGTGAAATTTTATTATTAATACTCGCAGTAAGTTCTTTTTTTCTCTTTTTTAGTTATTTGTTCAGAGAACTATCGAGAATCAGTTTTTATTGAAATTATATGTATTAAAATAATAAAATTCGTTTTAAATTCTTTTAATATTAAAACGATAGAGTTCTCATTATTTTTAAATTATTATCAATCTTAAAAATATACACCGATATACTAATCTACAAGATTGATGGGTTATTTTATCATATGAGTTCTGTGTCAATCATCCTGAATCATCAATTCTATAGTCATAGAAAGATTGTAGTTATATATATATATATATATATATATATATATATATATATATATATATATATATATTTAATATCATTTTTAATTTAAAATTTTAAAATAATAAATTTATTAATCTTTTATCTTATATAGTATTTAACTATTTTTTTACTTTAAGACTTTGAATCACTATTAAATTGTTTTCAAGAAAATTTATTAAAACGTATTATATTATTAGAAAACTTCATTGTCTATTATTACAAGTTACATACCCAAAAAAAACCACCTTACTAAGTTTTAACTTTTATATAACTTATTTAGTATTTTGGTTAAATATAGGAGGCTTCCAAGTTTGGATTTTTTATGTTGTTTAAAAATTTTATTTTTTGATTATTAGAATTTAATTTTGTAAAGTGTAAAACTTTAAATTCCAATACATTTTAACAGTTTATTAGAATTCATAATTTTACTGATTGATTAATGTACAAATGGAAAGATGACAAACACAAAAATAAGTTTTGACATGTAGTAGTTGCTACATGCGTATAGAAAAAAAAGGATAAAAAAAATTCGTAGGTTTGAAAAGTGTAAAAAAAGAGAGAATAAATTGAAAATTGTAAAATTTTATTACATTATATTATACTATTTATTTGTTATTTTATATTTTCTTGACTTTTTTATTTCTTTATAACTAAATACGTTTTATTTTTACTTTATTTTCACTTATTTTACCTATTTTTCATTTTTTCTATCTCATATTTCTTCTTTAAACAGAAAAATAATTTTAGCACTCATAATTTTAATTATAGAACATTTATAAAATAAAAAATAAGTAATAGTACGAGACTATAACTCAATAACAAGATAGAAATATCATCTTTATTATTGTAGATATAATAAGTAATAAAAAAGACCTAATAAAAGATGGGCCAAGACCATCTATAAACTTTTGGTCAAATTTACACGTTAATATTAGATATGTAAAAGAAAACAATATTTCACATATATTAAAGAAAAAGGTTAATTACATTAAAATTTATTAATGGTTTAATATTCGTAGACAGCAAAAAGTTTTCATGACAAATTCTCAAAAAGAGAAAAAGCCGTCACAATCACTTCTCAGAAATTATTAGGTTAAGGTCACTCACTCCACTAATCACTCCCCACAACACATTGTTCCAAACATTAAAAGACACATCAAAAGTGACACACGTCAACTAATGAGGCCTTTAATTGCGCCCACAATTATAATTTTGTTCGGTAAAAGAGAGAAAACAAAAGTTCGTACTGTGCCTAAAAAAAAAAACTAAAATATTATGAGTATTTGATTTAGTCCATAAAGTGACTGAATTTTAATTTACTTATTTCTTATTTTGGTGGTGGGGTGGAGAAAGACCCTTGAAAACCACATTTATGATCATGTTTATGTCTTTTCGAGTTTACACAGTTGTGGTTGTGAATTACGCGCATTCATCAACCACGAATCTTCATCTTCCAGTGGGATACCACTAACCAAACATTTAATGCTTACCGTATACATCGACTATTTTTAATAACAAAATATTCATCATACACCATTTTTACACCATTTTTAATAGATGTATATAAAATAATAATAATAATAATATAATAATAAATAATAGTAATAATAACTCCAGTTGTGTTGATCCAATGCAGGCCTTATAAACAAATCTAGAACCCCAAGGAAAGTGGCATGCAGAATTTGTTAATTATGATTTCCAACATTCTTAAAGTTGACCTTCACATACATGAAAGCAACAACACAACCATAAGATGAAGTCAAGCATGAACACATGATTAGCATTGCCATATAATGCCCCAAAAAAATCCAACACCTCAAGATGAATATATAGCATACATAGTTTAGTTAGAACACAATGATGATGAATCTAGTTGAGAATAGAAGCACCAAGAGAAACATAAGAGCCAACAAAGTTAGTATGCAAAGCCAAAATCCAAATCTGTTGCGCCAGAAAAAATTCTTGGACGATGTGGGAGTTCCTCTCTCAACCTTAAAGTTTTCAAAGTATAAACTAATTCCTGGATCTCGCATCCTTACCTCGCTACCGTGCAACACCGAATTTGAGACACCTTGAACATTGTTGTTGACGTAAATGTTGATGCAACAACAATCCTTTGGGTCGACCTTTGTGGTTCTGTGATGAATGTGCATCGTGGCACCAACGTTTTTGCCATCCAAGTTGATGTATTCAAAGGAGTCGTTCTTGAAGTTTGAGTCCATGAAAGAGTCATGAGTAGTTGAAGAGTGTGAGAATGAGGCACCTCTTGCTGCTATGGGGAATATGATTTTTCAGTTTTCTCAATGTTTAAGATTGGATTCAAAGGTTTCCTATTGCTCAAGGAACCTGGAATTACTTGAACCACACTCTAAGTGGACAATAACAAGAATCTTGCTTATGATATTCTGGTTTGTTTGGGGTGCTTTGAAATTTCATCCATTTCAAGAAAATAATTTTTTTTATGGGTTGCATAGTTAAGATTAAGTGGGTTGGGTCACAATTCAAGTGAGATTCCTAGTAGGACAATTGTTTAGGAAGATTAATGCATGTGACATTAATTGTCCTGTGACGAAAACCAAGTGAGTCAGGTCACAATCGAAAGATTTAAAGTGTTACACTCTTAAGTAAAAAGAGTTATGTCTTAACTAATGACTATAATTTTTTGTCTAATGAAAAGCACTCAATCGTAATTATTTTGAATCGTAATTATTTTGGTATTCTATTTTTAAATTTAATTTATAGAGATTTACACACTTTGAAAAATTAACATAAAAAATGTGTTTTTAGGAAAAAATCCCAGTATGAACTATTGTTGGACAGGAACAATTGAGCAGAAAATTACTAATGCAACAACGATGGTTACTTCCTGCATCCCATCAAATTTCTTCCTGCATTTCATCATTTCGGATTTAATTTTCCAGAACCCATTAAATCACTTCTGAAAAGATTTTTCCGAAAGACACTCACTCACTTTTCTAGAAGACACTTACTCACTCCTATTTTGGAAAACTTTTTCTGAAACCTTTGATGCGGTGCAGAAAGAAAATTGATAGGGTGAAAGAAGTAACACCTGGGAACAACCTACAGCATACAAACTAGCGAATATTGACGGGTAAATAATGGCAATTGCTTCATGCAATCTATTAAATTTCTTTCTGCACTCACACCACGAGGAAAATTTCATGGATTTTTTTTTTCTGAAAAGCATTTCACGTGTTCTAGATTTTTTTTTCTTTTTCGAAACTTGGAGTGTTTTGGAAAAGTTCATTTCGAAATATATTATATATGTTCTGAAAACTTTGTTCCAGCAATCATATTCCCAAAAACATGTTTCAAAAAGCGTATTCCGAAAAATATGTTCCGAAATGTATTTCATACATTCTAAAAATTTTATTTTGAAAATCTCATCTCAAAAATTTTGGTCTGAATATTATTTCGTAAATTCCGGAAATTCTACTCCAGAATTAATAATCTGGAAGTCAGTTTTACAAAGATAAAATAGTTATTTTAAAATATTGATAGGGTGCAAGATGAAATTGATGGAATGGAGGAAGCAATACCCAAATAATTTCAACCATTTAAAATTATTAAGTCAAATAAGGGCCGAATGACACGCTAGAGAGAGACTCATGTATAAAATACTACTAGGGTTGAATCTCTAATAATTAGCTTTTTTGTCATGCAGAGTGATAATTAAAAAGTTTGTGGAAGTTATTTCTTAATATAGTATATAATATAAAAAAAAGGTATATTAGTTTATGGCTAATTAGGCCACGATTGAATCATACCAAGTAAAACGCTGTAAAGGAAGATATACAGAAAACATGGAAAAGACTTGCTCTGAAAAGTTTTTCTCGAAATATATATTTCGATTTTTTTTTTTCCAAAACATATTTCATGTAAAAATACATTGGAAAATCTCATTCTAGAAAACTTATTCTAGAATACATTCCGAAAATTCTGTTTTGAAAATCTTATTCTAAAAATTCTGAAAATTTTTCAAAGTGTTTTTGTTTGAAACATGTAACACGAAAAGTCACTTTTATGGAAGATAAAATGGGCATGTGGAAGAATTGAGAGGGTACACGAAAAAGTATATGAAACTACTATATTAGTAACAAAAATTGAGAAAAACAAAGAAAATTAAGAAACATTTTATAAAAGACAACTACTATAACATTTAGGGAGGAGATGGATACGAGCTTAATTCTAAACTTGGCTACAAGAAAATTGTGGAATACACAAAACTAGATTAAACTCTACACTTCTCTCTATCAGTGCAAGATCCTAGTGCCTCATTCTACAAACTACTTCGTTGCTTTCCTGTAATCACAGATACTCTTATTGTGTGTTACAAAGCATGCTAACCATGCATGAATTTCTCAATTCTAAGGGGAAGAATCAAACAAATTTCTGGCAGTGGGATGCTTGATTGATGAGGCACAAACCTCTCCTTTTTATTTTGTTTGTTTCCATCTCGTCGTGGCTATGCATGCCCCGAATGCAACAGTGGCATGCAATGTGGCATCACTTCCTGCTTCAGCTTTTCAACTGTCTTAAGACACCACATTAAGAAACCATTAACACATTCCATTTCATCTAAAATTCTGGTATTCCACTCGAACGTGATGAATACTCAGTCACCAACTTCAGAAACATGGAAGACTTGTCCTCTAATAGTCTTGTAGGAGTGTCAAACTCTGCAACTCGACCTGAAAAAGTATCCAAAGGGTAACTTCAGAAGCACACACTAAAAAACCATGATGTAATTTTATATATAAATAGAGAAGAATAAGGCATCAATATGCTTTTATACGCACCATCACTTAGCACAAGAACTTGATCACTGTCGATGACAGTAGGTATACGATGTGCAATAGTGCACACAGTGCAGGCCTTGAACTCACTTCGGATAATCTTCTGAATTAGATTATCTGTGGTGGTATCAACTGATGCCGTTGCTTCATCCAGTACAAGTATTCTTGACTGCTGCAGCAGTGCTCGGCCCAGAGCAACAAGTTGTCGCTGTCCTACACTCCAATTATCTCCATTTTCTAGAACTGCAGATTTCAAAGAATTTGTTAAGTTGGCTACTTGTGACTGAACACTTTCTTTTTCTTTTTAAGGGGTAAGGAAGGAAGGATACTGTGACTTTTCATATGTCTTTTGGTCACCTACCTGGTGTATCGAGCTGTTGTCCTTTGTCACGGATAACCTCTCCAAGCTGAGACTTGTCAAGTGCCTGAGAAAAATTAAAACCCAATGATCGCATAACGCACAAAGTTCTATTCGAACAGCCATAATTTTCAAAAATAAAAAAATTATTGATCTATTTTCTTATACTGAGTTTTGCTTAGGAGTGAAGGTATAAAGTGGTTTATTGGATTTGGAGTGTGATATTAATCAGCCTAAAACAAAAGATCTTTCAAATTAGGCTCTGAAATTACTTGTCAGTCAAGGACAAGTAATTAAGTACATGTTAAGAGTTCAAGGTGAATTGGAAGTCTTACATTGGAAAAAAATGAGAAAGATGAGTAGAATGTAAGTAGAAGGACTCATAAATCCATTTTTTTAAGATTTTGGATTGAAAGTGGTGTCCTGATCATTTATATAGGCTTGTTCACAACTCATTGAGTATCGAATCTCCTGGTGTCTCTCCTCTTAAAAACCTAAGAGTACCCAAGTTTGATTAGTCCCAAGTTTCTTTTGCATACCACATTTAGCTCGAATGGAGGGTTACTTTTGGCATATGTGGTGAGTTTTCTACCTTATCCACGGAAGGTACATATGTGGAGGAAGTTTGTTAGGTATGACAATAGTGGAGGCTCTTCTTGGTTTGTTTTTGGTGGGGGTGTTTAAAGAAGTTTATACATATATTACTTCTAAACCAAATATTGAAGATTTTTTCTTTATATTATTGACTTCATGTTCTCATTTTCCCCCTTTGTCAATATCTATTTTATGTTTGATCTCTTTGCTTGTATATCCTGAACTCCGTGTTATTCCTTAGTCCTGCCTTGCTAACAATATTTCCATTTGTCTTACTATAATTTGAATGTTACTATACATAGATATCCAAAACTGAATACAAGTAAACTTTATAAGCAGTTTTCTAAACAGATAGTACAAGCTGTGCAATAAAAACGTGGAGTTATGAAATAATACCAACCTCCCAAATCTCTTTATCTGAGTGCTCCTCAAGAGGATCAAGATTGCCTCTGATAGTACCTTCGAATAAAGTTGGATCTTGTGGGATGATACTGAGATGGCCTCGAAGATCATGAAGGCCAATATCTGAAATATTGATGTTGTCAATAAGGATACTTCCACTTGTTGGTTCAATCAATCGAAATAGTGCCTGAATTAAAGTAGATTTTCCACTGCCAGTTCGTCCAACTATTCCGATCTTCTTTCCACCAGGAAATGTGCATGTTACTCCATGAAGCACCAAAGGAAGGTTCTCCTTGTAACGGACCTTCAAGAGACACAGAGTAAGGATAAGAGGAGTGGAGATGCAGTACTCGTGATGGGACAAAGCCAGTTGCAGCACAAAATCATAATAAAGATATCAATGTAACATGGCTAACAACTAGGATTAGATAATGTACATAAAGAGACATCATACGAGATTCATCAAGAAATAAACCATAAATATTTGACTAGAAAAAAAAAAAGAAGACAAAAAGCATAAATGTGAAGCTAAGCATGGAACCTTCAAATCAATTATTTCGATTGTCCCATTTTCAGGCCATGAGGATGGAGGGCGAGAATCTTCAATTATAGTGGGTGCTTCGCTAGGAATTTGGCTGTACTGATATATTCTCTCAATGGATATAATTTTATTTTCAAGTTTGCAAAAGCTGAGTATCCACCGTGATAAGCGTGCATTTAAATTTAGGCCATATGTCACAGCAAGTCCAGCCATGCCTATAGAGAAAAGGTAACAGCAATTAGAACAGAATATATTCCATTATCGCATTCAGCATCCTGTATAACCAGCACTTGTGAAAGTAAATCTATTTTCTAAAAGCACTTACTGGGGTCTATACTTCCTCGAGGAAAACTCACAAGCAATACCATGCAGAAAGCAAATACAAAGGTTGACAATAACTCCATCCGCAGGCAAAGCCACTCAATTGCAGAAAGACTACAGAAGAATGGTCGTGCAAAACAATCAAGAAGATAGAGGTTCCGCTTCATGAACCTTTTTTCTTGTCCAAAACCTCTGATGGTGGATGCTCCAGCAATTGACTCACCAAAAAGATGTATAATTGGAGACTTCTGGATGCTAACAATACGAACCAATTCCCTGGAGGATGCCATGTAGTATTTCTGCAATACATTTGGTTGTTGGCTAGACTAAATTAAAACATGGGGTGATATACAAACATTTAAATAATGCAATCAGATTGGAAGATTACTAGAACTTTTTGCCAAATGTATCCTTTCTTTTACTCCGGAATAAAATTTTCACTTTTTCTCCCAATGAAAGCAGTTTTCTTCTTTTATGCGAATATTTTGAAAGGGCAGTTAGAAAGATTTTAAGCTGGAGAAATTCTAATTACCTGCATCCACAAACAAGCAACAGCCATTGGGACAACTAACAGTAAAACTTGCCATGTAACTTCTGTCATTACCCCAACAATACCAATAAGTTGTATTGTTGTTGAAGCAAACCCGCCAAGTCTAAAAGGAATGTCAAGATCCACAACACTTTGATCAATTGATACCTGGTGGGATACAGGTGACACATTATAATTATCTACACCATGCAGATACAGATATGATAAAAAAAAATAGAAGAAGACGACAAAAAGAGAACCTACCCTATTCAAGATCCTTCCAGCTGGTGTAGAGTCAAAGAAAGACATTGGTGCATGGAAAACACTTCTAAGCATTTTCAAAAATAGCTTCTGTGCAGCTGCAAGGCCAAATGTAGCCACCAGAACAGCCCTTACAAATATAAACCATGAGCTGCCAAAAGCAAGGGCCATGTATACAAGAAGAAGAACTGAGGGAGTTACTTTGGGCAGGTCTCCTTCTGTTTGAGGGTTAGCCCAAGCCATCCACCAATTGCTAGCAATCTGAAGGAACTGAAACAATGCTTGTGCAATGATTATGAGAGGAATTAACAAGCCTTTATATGCGGCTGCCATGTATGACAAGTAGACCTTCATGCTGACTCTACCTCTAATCCTCTCTTCTTCCTGAACAAGCTGTTTCTTTCTCGATCTCTTTGCTTTCTTCTTCTCCTTAATTGCTTTTTGATCTGAAGTAGACGCTCCTTCTTGTACTTCCTTGGCCAAATTGTCTATATCATTTGCAGAACATATGGATTTCTTACTGGTCATAACAGATGCCTCCAGAGATAAATTTTCATCTGAATCTTCAGAGGAGTGAGCAGGGATATCCATAGCCTCTATGGCTTCATGATGGGCTGAAACCAGAGTATTAAAATCTGTTCCTGCTTGTAAAAGTTCGTCATACTTTCCTGCCTGTATGATGCTGCCTTCTTTAAGCACCTTCAAGAATAGAAATTTAAATTTAGAAAAAATCATCTTAACATCATCACATAATTTAGAAAAAAACAGAAATTTCATATAACATGAAACATTTGAATAGGATTCTTCCTATAAAAAGCTTCCAGGCGCTAATTGCACTAGTTGCAATGGGGCACTCCCATAATTATACGATATGAGAAATTACAGAAAAATGTGATGTGTGTAGAAAAGAGGGGTCCAGTGCACTTTGTTATGAAGGATTTTATTATAATACTGAAACCATCCTTTCTTGAAATGTCAAAGCTTTTGCTATTGTAAATTTGATGTTGAATGTGAACGTAACAACTCATCGGATTGGTTATAGGTTAGAGATAACATAAGTTGGACAGGTATGGAAACCAATTGGCTCACAATAGAAAACTTGATTGAAGTACTTCAAATCACGAACAAACAAGAACAACCACAAAAGGGTTTTATTAATGTATCAAAAAGGGAAAAGGGGTCCAAATATTTCAGAAAAGGGAAACAAGGTCATCAAATTTTGAAGGACGCAATAAAAGAAGGTCGAGTGAGTCAGATTGTTATTTTTTTTTTAAGTAAAATAATAACTTCGGTCATGGAATTTAATTGCATCAGTGGAGGATATTTAATTATTCCTAGTGTCAATGGATTTTACCCTATATATACACACACATGTTATTTTTTAGAAGAAATTTGTTAGCAAGTTATGACTTGTCTTTGGTTTAAAAACACCAAAAACATACAACTTGCTAAATATTCCTTCTACAAAAAAACGAGTAGGTGTACAAACTGACTTCATGTAATATTAAGAGAGAACTAAAATGCAAACAGCACATCAAGAGGAAAACCTCACTTTGACAATCCCTGAATCCCTGAATCGTGCATCATGCAGGGAATACACAATCCAAAATTAAAGTGTGAAATAAAGCATTATCATAAACTTGGCCTCTTATTGCATAATGCCCGAATGCGCACGAAAAAACAGTACAACACAGCCATACCAGTATCAAATCAGCAGCGGGAAGAAATTCAACTTGATGGGTCACATAAATGACTGTTTTATCTGCTAGTGCTGTCAATATATAATCCTGCGGTACCATGTGAAAGGTTATGTCATATCCACAATTTTAAAAAGTACTATCAACTCCATGCTAAGGAAAACTAACCCTGAACAAGTCAGATCCAGTGTGAGCGTCAACTGCACTGAAGGGATCATCAAGAAGATAAATATCAGCATCCTGGTAGAGTGCTCGTGCAAGCTGAACCCGCTGCTTCTGGCCACCACTCAGATTTATACCTCTATCACCGATAATTGTCTGATCACCGTGTGAGAAAAGTTCTAGGTCCTTTTTCAGTGAACAAGCTTGAAGAACATTCTTGTACTTTGCTTTGTCCATTGGGCTTCCAAAGAGGATATTTTCTTCTATAGTTCCTGATTGTATCCATGCTGATTGGGAGACATATGCAGAAGATCCACACACTCTGACCTGAAAAATAAATGAATGCATTTTGTAAAAAGTATTAAAAATTACAAAGATTAAAATGTCAACGGACAGATTAATAGAATAAAGAGGGAATCAAAAGCTTAAGGGCACCAACATACTTCCCCAGAAGTCTTAGGAATTTCTCCAAGGATGCAAGACAGAAAGCTTGATTTCCCAGCACCAACCATGCCACAAACAGCCACACGCATCCCTTTTTCAACTTTCATACTTATCCCTGATAGAGTAGGTCTAGAAGATGAAAGGTCCCAACAGAAGACACCATCCTTAATTTCTATAGCAATGTTAGTGATGCCTTGTGGCAAGGCAATAGTTGCATCTTCCTGCAATTCTTCCTCCAGAAGGAAGCCAGATAACCGATCAAGAGAAACTTTTGTTTGAGCCATTGTTGACACCAAGTCTGGAAAATTCCTCAAAGGTTCTTGCAGGATCCTGAAAGTAGCCAGAGCAGAAAGTACACCTCCAGCTGTCAGCTGACCACCCAACAATATGGAAGTAGCAAAAGTAACTGCTGAAACAAAAATCGGAGAGCTCCAGAATATAAAAGTTATGAAAGCCTGAGAATAGAGGGCTTTCCGAAGCCACTTGAATTCTACTCCACGCATATCCTCCAGTTTGACTCTATATCTGTCTTCCCAAGCTTGAAGTTTGAGAATCCTCATATTCCTCAGGCACTCGGATGTTTTTCTCATCCTTTCATCCTTAGCAGCCATTAATCTGTCTTGATAATCTTCTTGGATCCTGGCCACAGGAACAGTGACGACAATGGAAATTATTGTAGCAATCAGCGTCGCAATAGAGGCAATTCCAACATTCTTATACAAAATTGCCAGGGCAAGAACAATCTGGAGAGGAAGCATCCACATGTCATGGAGATACCAAGAGTAGTCCCCAACCCTCTGGACATCAATAGCCATGTAGTTAACAATTTCCCCACTTGTGTGACTTTGCTTGGCCAAGCTTGATATCCTTAAACCCTTTCGATATACCATTGCAGTTAGAGCCGACCTAACATGCATACCCATGATGTCCACCCCCAGATACCACTGCCTAGTAGTCATGGTCTCCACAAGCTTAGCCGCAAAGAATATCCCTGCAAGAACATACCCCTCGTGTGGGAAAATCTCTTTGCCAACTAAGAAATCAACAAAATAACTTATCATGTATGGACCAACGTACGAAACAAGAGTGGTTACACCAGCAAATATGGCATTACAAGCCGCCTCCTTCCAAAATGACTTGAGAAGCGCCCAAGCTAAGGAAGGCTGTTCGGATGTGCTTTCTGCCTTCAATTTCTCCCAATTAGAATTCAAAAGCTTATAGTTTGTTTTGGATCGGTCATTAGGTGCAACAAGGGGAATGTCCTTAAGCTCAAGAGGCCTTTTTGCCCCAATGGAGAGAAGGGGATTCAACCAAGACAAAGTGGCCAAGCTAAAAAGTCCAGCATCATTATAGGGAGTAACCTTAAGACACCCCGGTTCTTCCTCAACAAGCAATGGTTGTTGCTCATCAGAAGTCCTACATACCTTTATACCAGTAACACCCCTAATTGCAACAATACACAAAAACCCTAGAGCAGGAGTGACAGCAAAATTCGCCACAACATGAGAACGCAGGTGCTGGGAACCTTCCATCCAAACCCCTCTCCCATCAACATACAAACCACACAAACAAACAACAAACAACACAAACCACCAAACTCTGACCAAAATTGGAAACCTCTCACGCGCCTTGAACTTGCACCGCAGAGCCGAGAAGCTCAAAGCAACCCAAGCTAAACCCTGCACTAGAGGCACAGAAAGAAGAGCCAAACCCAAATCCCCATCCCTTTCTCTAATCAAGGCATACCCATCAAACCCCAACACAAAAACTTGCACCAACAAAACATAGAAACAAGACAACACCGACAACTTGAACCACGTTCCAATCCGAACGTCACGTGTTTCCAAATCAACACTATCACGGCTGCGGCTGGCATTGCCAGTTCCATTGTCCTTACCAAATCTAACTCCACCCCCTAAACACACAACCACCCTCCTCACCAAAAGAACGAACACAAACACAAAAAACAGTGTCAAGTTGGCACAGATTGCCACCACTTCCACCCAAGGCAATCCAAGGATCGCACTCCAAAGACTCTCAAACGATCCCGAAGAAGAAGAAGAAGAATAAGAAAACAACGTTGGAGACGAGATTCCAATTTCATCGACGGCCATTGTTGTTGTGTGAAGCAAAACGTGGATTCAGAAAAGAGAGTCGGTGGTAATTGAGAAGTTTCTAAACTTGTGATGATGTCATCGAAACGTGAGTGATTGAAGAAAGGGCATTTCACCATCTGGTGGCAGATTCTGCAGACACATTGTAGCGCAAACAAAGATAATTTCGTCAGCACGGAACCCGAAGAGAAACAGAGGAACATCACACGGAAACACAAAAAACAACAGGCAGCAGCACCTCTCAGCTCTCAAACATTCCAAATTCAGAAAGGGACAACAAAAATGGGAATCGAGAATCTGATAGACAAAGAGAGAAAAAAAAAACAACAAAAAAATGACCTGGGTTGGTCTCAGAAATCGCTTGTGATGATCAAGCTCTTCGAAAAGCTACAACCTTTGAAGAATATCGCACCTGGGTGAGAAGATAAATAGAACACCTCGCGAATACAGAGAACGACAACGACAGTGACGGTGAAGATAATGATTAAGATAGAACAGCTATGAAATAAGTACAACAATGTCTTAGGGAGAGAGAGACAGAGAGAGAAATGAATCTCTCTCTTCTGCTCTCTTTAATATTCTGTTATTTTTCCCTTTTAACTATGCTTCCCTCTCTGTGTGAATGATGCTGGTAACCATAAAAGTGCCGTGCGAGAATGAACAACTTCCGTTTTCTATTTAAGGTTTGAGAAAATGGAAGATTTGGTGTTAGCTGAATGAAAATGGAAACCCTTTTTCGCTTTAATAGGAATCCTTTTATACAGATTTTAGCTCAGTTCCGACTCTCACAGTCACTCAGGCGTGCTTCATTCATTTACCATATTATTTATAGCTTCATGCCAGACATAGGAATCAACTTATATATACTACTATTTTAATAATCTTTTCTGCTATTATTATTTCAACACTATTACAAATCATCAAATTATACCCTATAAACTTTTATTTTAACCACTCATTCACTACAATTTTTTCATAATATTTTTAATTCATTTACAATCTTTGATCAAATAAATATTTACTATTTATATATAATGTTTCTAACTTAAAACTCAAACTTAGACAATATAGTTTAAACATGTGAAAAAAAAGATTCACCTTTTGAAAGAGTGCAATGAATAAAAAACAGTGGGCAATGTTCTTGAGATTGGTGGAGCACATCCCTTTAAAAATATCATTTTTAGGCACCCATTTGTGCTTGTCATGTGTGTGTGTGTGATGGTGATGGTAAATAGAAGAGAAAATGGACAACCTTTTGCATTTAGGTTTTTTCTGCATAGAGAATATTAGATATTAATGCACATTTTCTACATGTTGATGCACATTTTTTGGCTTGATGTGTTGAGGTCATACAGGGATCTTACACTGTTTCCTACCCTTCTCATAAAATTATTTTTTTCTATTTTTAATTGAATGATGTATTAATTGTTATTTTTTAAATGATTTTAATTAAATATTTAAAATAGATTATAAAAATTTTATTTAATGATATATGAAGCCACCATTACTAAACTTTTGTGTAAACTACTTTAGTGTTTGAACGTGTGAGATTGTTTTGAAGTGCAGTACAAATTATTGAGAAATAGAGTTGTGTGAGAAATGATTGATTCCTTTTACGTCTTGGACTCTAATGAAAGAAAATTTGGCTTTGGTAGTGGGATTCAGATCAATCAAAAAAAGGTTTGCTTTGCTTTTTCGAGAATTTAAGAGTTGGTAGAACTTTTGAGGAATAAGACGCAGAAGTAATTATTTATCATATATATATATATATATATATATATATATATATATATATATATATATATATTAATCATCACTATAGTCGGTGATTTCATATCAACAAATCATAATAGATAATTTTGGAAAATTAAAATAATGTTTAAATTAAGGAGTCCAAAAGATTTATTAATTAATCATTTATAATATATAACTAGTATATAAATTTCATTTTTAAGAAAATTTGTGAGGTTGAATAAAATATGAATTACTAATTAATATAATAAAGGAATTTTAAATATATCTTAATTTTTTTATATGTATGTATAGAAAATGGTAATGGTGGCTTTTATAACATTGTAATATTTTAATAATAAAATTTTTAAATTATGTACAAGTTTTAATAATTATAATTCATTTTCATAACAAGATTATTTTTTTAAATATTGTTTCTAGCATTCTTTTTTTTGTTTTTATTTCGATCTTCATCTGGTTGGAGATCAGAAAGATTATATAAATGATATTTTTGGCAAGTTCTTTCTACATGCTTGATCAATTATTTCGTTTAAGTGAGTTGGTTTTTTTTACATGTTTGATCAATTCACTCTTTCTCTGATTGTATGTGTTCTTAGAGTGATTAATATAAGCATCTACTAATTAAAGATCATAATAGTATGTTCTAGTTTTTACAATAGTTTTATGTATAGATAGAGCATCATGTGATATTATAGTTGTTCGATGTTGATTTTGTAAATTTTGTCATAAAAACAAATATTCAGATAATTGAGTTTAAAAAAGTTTTTAATTGTATAGCTTGTGCTTTTAGAATTTTTTGGATTACTTTGCATGTTAATACAACATGTTTAATGGATATGTAATGTTTCTTTTCGAATTAACATACCCTCATGTGTAATTATTATTTTGTTGGTGTGACCAAATAAAAATGTAAGTATAAAAACGCTTTTAAAGGATGGGATGAGAGTCGTATAAGTTATTAGACATAAGACTTGAGTTGTATAATTTTGGAATAAAACTTTAATGTTATAACAGTAGAGGACATATAAAGGTTATGTTATTATAATTATATTTTTTGATGATTGTACTAATATATTTAATATTTTAAATTGTAAAATTTTTAAATATTAATTATAAGATATTTTATTTTAATAGTAATATATTATTAAAATGAGGTGCTACAACTTATAAATATTAAATATCTAATACAAAATATTCACTCTTGAATATAAGAGGTATTTTAAAGATTTTACGGTAACTAAAATTAAAAAGTGCCAAAAAGTAGAATGCAAATTTCATTAAGTTAATTGAACGTAAACTCAATTATTGAGAATTACTATTTTCTCTATTAATCTTATTTACACTTTTTAAATTATATAATCTCATTACAGTTTCTAAATATGATAGAAGAAAATTTGATTGTAATTTACTTTTTAAAATGAGTATTAATTCTTTAAAATAAAGGTTCATCATTTGTGCTGATTGATTTTCTCATAGTCCACAAATATTTAAAGCTTTTACTTAATGATGAATTCGGTTAAAGACAAAGAGAAAATGATAAATTCAGTTGCAATTTTACTTAATTGCATATATGGTATCATTCAATTATAATTATTTCATGATGATCGTTATCATTAATTTCTCTTTCTTTTTTTGTGTGTGTATTTTATCAATTTATTCATATTACGCGGGTCCATTAAACTGAACCAAATAACGACCTGTCATGAAGATAAGTTATAAAAGAGGACAAAGCTAAAAGCATATTTCAAATCATTTTAATATTACTTATTACTTTGTTAAAAATTTAATAAAATTGGTAGAATATGTCTTGTGATACAGTCGTAATATTGTTAAGAACAATAATTATATTTTAACAGGATTTCATTAAAATTTTGTCTTTAAAAAATATAATAAAAAAATGAAAGAACGAAATAATATTTTAAATTATATTTGATTTTGACTTTTAAATAATATGAAACTTGTTAAGTTTACCGACAAAACTACATGTAAAGAAAATTGACAATAAAATATAGGTTTAAATACATTTTTCGTTTTTATTTTCGTAGTGTTTGTTACGGATGATTCTCATTGTAACAGAATGTTGAGAATGATTCTTATTTTTACCGTAACACACCCAAATGTAACGTATTACAAACATTGCCACCTATAGTGTTTTGTTACTTATTTAAACGACGTCACAGAAAATGATCAAATAAAATACAAATTGCGAAAATGAAGACTATTTTAAATATTCGGTAAAAATAAAAATTATTTTAAATATTTTGTCAAAATGAGGATCATCCCAAACAAATACTATGAAAATGAGGACGAAAAAACTATTTAAACCTATATTTTATTGTCAATTTTCTTTACATGTAGTTTTGTCGGTAAAATATATGTAAAAAAGTTAAATAGTAAAAATGATGATGATTTTACAACTAAGTAGATGTAACCAGAACTTGAGTGGCCACACATTAATTCAAGCACTTCTTTAGAAAAGTTTAGGGTTTGTAAGATGCATGAATGAATAAATAAACTGGTTAGGTGATTTCTTTTCTTCCTACAAAACTTGTGGCTGTAAGCATTTCATTGACTTTTATGAAAACTTTTCCAGGTTATGGACCCATCTTATCGCACGTGATTGTGAAGTTTATCCAGAAAAGGTAAAAGGACCGTAATAATTAATAAAATTAAAAGTTTGGCTCAAAAGTGCGATCACTTGAATTAATAAGTATATATATGAATAAAGGAATAACATATTTGGAATTGAGTGTAAATTTGACTTTTTCATTCACTATATCCTCTTATTATCGGTTTTAATTTCTTCTAGTATACCTTTTTCATTAATATATATATATATATATATATTAATATATTAATATTAGTAATAGTAATAAAGGAGGTATTGATGCTTTGTAAAAGGGTTTTACTATAAAATTAGCATGATGATCATATACACAAATTATACATTACTTTTTTGTAAAATTCAACCTACCTATTTAACTTTTCTTTGTCTCATCTGAGTAACAATTATTTTAAAATTGAGAGTAATAAATATTTTTATATTAAGTTAAACCACCCTTTCAAAACGACTAAATCTAAAGTAAATAAAAAAAACAAAAAAAACAAGTCTTTTTAATTGATAATAGAAACAAACTTAAACAAATCAAACCATGTTTTTTTTTCTTTAATCAAACTCATCTACCTCTATCTCTCACCCTCACCTTTCTCAACCAACATTACAACCTAACAATCATCAAAGCTAAATTTTATAAATAAATAGGTCAAAATTATTTATTTTATAGTATATTGAATAAGATTGGAGAGTGAAAAATGTGATAAATTTCAAGTAATGGTGTAATGTTAAATCACTATTTATTCACCAAACAAATATATTAATTTTTGCACCATTTAGCATGAGAAATAATTTGAAGTTTGACTATGCATCTACCTTAAATATTCGAAAAGAGAACTTTGTCACTAATAGAGTTATAGGCAACTCCATCATGATTTTCTCTAAGAAAAAAATTCTTTTAGTTTATTCCAAATAAATAAATAAATAAATAAATCTTCACATGAAGCTCCAACTACATCTTAAAAAGAAGAGGACCCCAACCAACATTCTAACCTAACATCTGTTTTCACCAATCTAACCAAACAATTGTAGAACCTAACCTTTTTCATTTTATAAACTAGATATTTAAATTTTATTTAGTTTTAAAAAATAAATATTTCGGTTTTGTTTTTAGTTTTATAAAAAAAACATTTCTAAAACAATATTTAGTTTGGTATAATTAGTGTTGAAATGTTTTATTGATTTTGGTAAAATGATATATTCTTATTACAAACTAAACATTTGAGACTATCTTTATTTAATGCATTTTACATTTTGTATCACTCTCTACTCGTGTAGAAGTATAAAAAATAATCAGCAGATGAACACAAAAAACATTAGTTGATTAAATAAAATAAATATATAATGGATTATAATCTTGTTTATTGTGGTTTACTCACTAATACATCCTGTTCTATACAAAATAATATCGTATCGGTATAAAAGTATTATAAATTGGCGTTTATGCATTAGTATGTACGACTAAATTATTAATGAAACAAAAGATATTGCTTATATCATATGTTATATTTATTTACCAACATAATAATATATTATAAATTAAATTAGGAAATACGTATAAATATACTAAAAATAATCATATAGTATATTATTATCATTTAGATAACTAAATAATATGACATTAGGATGTCTAACTAAATAATGATAAATATTAATAACATAAAATAATTAAATAAAGGGTTAAATATGTTTTTGGTCCCTCAATTTTCAGTAAAAATCGGAATTAGTCCATCCTTGAAACATTGGCCTAATTTTCAAATGCGTTTCATGATAGTTTCTTAGCTAATATTGTACAAAAGATGTGTTCAATAGTATAAACATCTCAAATGCTATTATGAAATGCATTTGAAACGTTAAATAAGCTTAATAAAATCTTGTTAAAAGGACTAAATTTACACGATTCTGAGGTTGGAGGACTAAATTAGGCCAAAATTAATTTTGAGGAATGACTAATTCCAATGTTCACCAAAAATTAAGGAACCAAAAACATATTTAACCCTTAAATAGAAGAAGAACAAAGACGCCTATCAGAATATTATAATTATAAATAATTTAATATTGTTTAATAGTATAACGTATTACCTACTCCTAGTAAACAATTATAATTATAAAATAACATAAAATAACGTTGTTTTATCAAGTAATCATAATTATAAAATAAAGGGTTAAATATGTTTTTGGTCCCTCAAGTTTCAGTGAAATTTGGAATTAGTCTCTCTTCGAAACTTTATATCAATTTAGTCATTCATCTTTAAAAATGTGTGAAGTTAGTCTTTTTAATCAAATTTTGTTAAGTTTATCTGACGTTTCAAGCGCATTTCATGATATTATTTGAATTATTTATATCGTTTAATACATTTTCGCTTCAATGTTAACTCAAATATTATCATAAAATGCGTTTAAAATATCAAATAAACTTAACAAAATTTGGTAAAAAAGACTAAATCTACATATTTATAAAGATGAAAGACTAAATTGATATGAAGTTTCAAAGAGAGTCTAATTCCAAAATTCACTAAAACTTGAGGTACCAAAAACATATTTAACCCTAAAATAAATAAGTAAGACTAAGAATACATAATGTTTTCTTCCGTTTATCTTACTTATGACAGTGACATATTAAAATCAAGACTAAAAATTATCTTGAGAAGCTAAAAGTATTACTTACAATATTTTGTTTATCTAGTTTTCATTATTTTTGTAGTCTTGCATTCTACATTTATTTATTAGCCTAAATTATTTGTTTTATTAATGTTTTATAAGTTATGAATTAAATGATGAGATAACCTTATATATTATTCTTTTTATCTCCTTTTAGAAGGTATAGAAAATATTTTGAAAAGGTTGTAAAGATAAAGTATTTCTTCTAAAATGAAACTTGATTAATAAAAAAATTTATTTACGATATGACTTTTAAATAATAAAATAATTAAGTGTCATATTTATGAAAACTACCACTATTCCTAATTATTTTTAGGTAATCACATTTTTCCTAAGAAACAAATTGGTTGTACCTAAAAATTCACTAATTAGGGAAAATATAAAAAAAATTACTTCCTTGTCTCCTTTTCGAACTTCCACACAAAACACTAAATCTAGTGTCCCACAACCCTCACAAGGTAGATTATGGTCTATTTATATTGTTTGATCATCTATTATCTATGTTTATCTCAAGATTCTAAAAAAAACACAAACAGTATTTTCTATTTATTTATAATTTCTTATTCCAATGAGAATTATATTTCAAACATGAACTTACTTAGAATTTTAAAATTTCGATTAAAATATTTAAACATAATCAAGTTAAATATATCCTAAACTAGTAGAGAAATATTAATTTTCTCGACTGATTCACCAAGATAGATGACAAATTCATGAAAAAAAAAAAAAGATAACAAAAATTTTTAGAATAAACTAAAACTTATTTTGTGTCATATTATAATTAATCTTTACATTATTAAATTAAAATCATGTTACTTTAGCACGATTTAAAAAAATTATACATTAAAATCGTGTTATTTGATATTATTTTTTCCATGAAATTATGTTAAGATGATATGACTTATTTTTATCTATAATTTTGTTAGAATCTATTCATTTATGTAATTTAAAAAATAAAAAAATGGTGTTTGTTTTGCCTTATCGTGTGAACTTAACAAAAAAATATAAAGTTGCTCCAAATACGTGTTAATTTTTTTTTCAAGCGTAATTATTGTCACAAAACAATTGAGAACATATGTTACAAAATTTAATGTTATATTAACTAATTTTTAAATTATAACTGATACGATTTTCCTTAAATTTTATGATTGCCATACATAAATAGCCATGATTATAATAAATTGATTATTTTTTGTTTCAAATTTGATTATAGGATCATTTTGGATTTTAGAAAGATATTAGTTTATCATTTTAAATATAATGTTATAATCATGTTAAGTAATTTTTAATATAATTAAAAGCATATTAAATTTCGTATTCAAAACTTTTTATATGAATAATTATACGCCTACCATAAAATTATAGTTCCGTGTGATATGTTAACAAAATTATTTACAAAAAACAACGAATATAATAAAAAAATGTGAGATATTAAAAAAAAAATCTATTTTAATTGATCAGAACTGATCCTATAGTTCACCTTCGTATTTTCATCATTGTTTAACTAACATTCTCTAATTATAAAAAGAACAAAAAATCAGCTTTAAACTATTAGCGAGCTAAGAGAAAACTAATTTCAGAAAATATTGAAAATAAAGAAGTAAATAATTAAAATTTTAATCTAATTACTCAATAAAATATATTTTTTAATCTGATTTTTCACTAAACTAAAGTCCGTTTCACATTAACAACCTAATTATTTATTTAAGTTCAACAGGTGTAATAAATTATATATTGAATAAAAAGTGCTGGAAAACAAATAAAAGAAAGTAAAACGAGGGTTATAGTAACACGAAAAATTTATTTTCTGCATAGATTTTAATTCTGAACAGGTGAAGTTAATTTAAAATTAAAAACATGGAAAATAAAATAAAATGCATTTTTAAGGTAAATAAGAAATAAAATAAAAAATCTGATGCATACCACTCGAATCGAACTTCAACTATTGAATTGACTTTGGCGAGTTAAGAAATAAGTGAGAGATGTGAGATATAGAAAGTGCCACGAAAATTTGACGTGTAAGGTTTGACGCATAGGTCATGATAAGATCGTGGATTTTGAACAAAGATAGAGATACTTTAAGAGATGAGGTTGTTCATAATTTTGGCGACATAACTTGGGGATCTATGGTCCTTCAACCTTGTGGTGGTATACAATAATTAAATAATCAGATGGAATGCTCCATATAAAGTATTAAATAATAAGTAAAATAATAATATTTTTAAAACTAAATTAGTTATTGTTTAAGTCAGGCGAAAACATCATAGCTAAATCAATCATAGTGATATTGAAGTATTATTTGTTTTGGAGTAATTTTATTTTTAAAAGGCGTCTTGAAAGATGGAGAGAGTATACAAACTCCTTGGACGATGGGGAGAGTATGTAAACTCTTAAGCTTTGCCCTTAAAAGATGTTTCGGAAGGTAGACAATATATAAATTCTTTAGTGATATAGAATTTATTTGGTGTCCCAGTTGAGGACAAGAGACATTGTTGATCTCTACAGGCGGCGTCAATGTTGTGACCCGACCCAAGTTTTGATAACATTGTTAGGAACAACCACCACGTTTCTAAGGTATTGTCTGTTATGGAGCGTAAAACTCTGTTACAATTTTGTTTTTAAAAAGCGCCTAAGAGGGGGATAAAGTATATAAACTCCTAAGAGATATGAAACTTATTGGGTGTTCCAGTCGAGGGCAAAGGGAGTTGTCAGTCCCTACACCAATATTCTGACCCGACCCAAATCTATTCAGCAACATTGTTAAGAATAACTACCATGTTCCTGAGCTATTGTCCGCTTTAGAGCGTGAAATTCCGTTATGATTTTGTTCTTAAAAGATGTCTCAAAAGATAAATAAAGAAATGAATATTTAAATTACGTCTTGACCTCAACTCTGAACCGAAATAAAATTTATTACATATAACAGAATAAGTCACCAGTCAAGGACAAAAGGAGTTATCGATCCTCATATAATAGTGCCAATGTTAAAGAGTGATAAGTAGCATAAGGTATTTTATAAGGATAAATTATATTTATAGAATGATAAGTATTTTTGATAATTTGTATTAATCATCCTGATATAATTTAAAACATACATTATATATCAAATAATTTCACATTTGAAATTAACGACAGTTAATACATCAAGCGAGCAACTCGATTTGATTGAGATTTATTTTCTTTTTATCGATAATGACGTTCCACTGCCAAACATGACTATTATTTTTGGCACAATCGATAAGGAAAAAAAATTAGACATTTATTCACTTACGTGTCTCCTTAAAAGTTTCCGAATTGAGAAAACAGTCCCTCAATTTTATAATTAGCAGTTTTATAAGATTCTCAATATATATATATATATATATATATATATATATATGTATAAAATTGTTTGAATGAGTCCTTGCAATGAGATTATAATTGAAATTTGTGAAAATTATTTTATCAGATGTATAATCATGCAATTATTAATTTAGTCTATATCAATATATTTTAATTAAGAAGCAACAGGTCCCATGGTCTAGTGGTTAGGACATTGGACTCTGAATCCAGCAACCCGAGTTCAAATCTCGGTGGGACCTTTTTTTAAAATTTATAAAAAAGAAAACTTACTTTTTATGAAATATGAAGTTTTTTTTTTTTTTTTTTTCTTGATCTTTCATGAACATGATCCACATATGAATCTAAATTGATTAAGGTCAGAGTTGATAAGAATATGTACCCATATCATTGAGAAGCTTTCCATTCACTGCACATTAATGCTGTATCTGAAACTTCTGAGATAACAACAGGTCGCAGAAAATAACTTTGGTTGGTTTGGACTGTAACAGTTCAGTACTCACTTATTTAACTTACTAGGTCCCACAAAATTAAATGTTTGATTATTTTTCTTCTTTTATCACAAAACAAGGTTGAACATCCTAGAAGACTCATTTGAACATACGACTTGTTTCTAGCATATGGGATGCTGTTTTTTGAGGTCCATGTCTTCCAGAAGCAATAATATCATACTATCTACTATTTTGGTATCAGAAGAGAGTAACTTCACTCTGGTGTGTGTATGTCATAAAATGTTATGTTATATGTTAAATTATGAAACCCTAATAAGTAACATAAATGAATCCATAGATAACGCAGTAGCATGATCAAACATGATATATTCTTGTATGCATTTATTCTAAGTGGATTGTTTTATTAGTTGTCATTTTAAAAGCACAATTTCCACCATTTTTTGGTTATCCACTAATAGTCATATATTTTCTTTAGGCTTAAATACTTTTTTGTTCTCATTTTAGTAGTGTTTGTTGCGGATAGTCCTCATTTTGACAGAATGTTTAAAATGGTCTTCATTTTTATCGAATATTTAAAATGGTCCTCATTTTCGCAATTCGTATTTTATTTGGTCATTTTCTGTAACGCCGTTTAAATCATTAACAGACCATTGTACATATGACACGGTTTGTATTAGGGTATGTTACATGTACTGTACATATGACTAATTAATGTTAATTTTTCAATTTATGGGAAATTTTGCTTGGATTTGCAGAGGAATCAGCTAATACTTGTCATTTCATCATTGGATTGCAGTTGCGCTCTTCATTTCAATTTTCCAGTTAATCATCATCAACGAGGTAAGTGGGTTTAGAGTTTTATGGGTTGTGTTTGCTCGTAAGTTAGGATTTTCGTAATTCTATTTTGGGATTTGTTTGTCTTTCGATTGTTGTGATATTCTGCATGGTTTCTAAATTACTTCCATGATTTTGTGTAGTTTGTGTCTGTAGGTAGGGTTTAGTGGGGTATTATTTCAGTTGGTTTGTTTGTCGGTTGTCGGTGTTGGTGTAATGATCCCCATTATTTATTTGTAATTGATTGTACCAATCTGCTTCAGGAGATCCACCTACGAAGAATATATCAATCCATCATCTTTCCAGTCAATGGTGAAGTCTTATGGGAAAGAACTCCCTACCCTGACGTCCATCCATCACATAAGAGATCTTACCAGGAAAGCCAAGAAAAAAAGAAAAAAAAAGAAGGTTGGAAGAGTGGGAGTTGAGAAAGGATAACACACAAATCAACAAAGGAGGTCATAGAAAAAAATGTAGCATATGCCGTCAGATTGGACATAACAGTAACAATTGCCCAGATAAGCCTGTGGATGAGCAGACTGCAACACATGCTGAGACTGTACCAGATACCCAAACTGCTGAGAATGCACCAACTGCTGAAACTCAAACAACTCAAACAGCAGAACCATCTCAGTAGTTTATGATGAAATTACATATTAGGAGGAGGCCATGATATCAGCTACAAACGTCTTAGTTATTTTTTGGAATTTCTGATGTAGAATTCATTATTGATGTACTGCATTTTGACTTAGATCAATTTAATTTTTCCCAAGCTTAGATCAATATCACTTACTTCAATGCTCAAATTAAGATGTCATTTTGAACATGTTGGGACTAATATCAACATAATCAAACTAATTCCTTTCTTCATTTAACAATAATACAAAACAGATTGGACTTTAAAAAATTACACACAATAACAGTACGAATAATACAATAACAACACAAGTGAACCCTATTACTAATTGCAGTCTCTTCTCAGCAACCTTCAATGACTTCTCCAAATCATTAATCTGGCTTATTTGTGTCATGATGATGACATCCTTTTCATCAACACCAATTGAGAATTGAGGAACAAGATTGCCAAAACTCACCAACTGCCCAGACATTCCTTACCAAACCCCTAACTCACTTATTTATCCTCAAATATCTAATTACCACACCTGTACAGTACGTACACGTAACACACCCTAATACAAACAAACCGTGCCACCTATACAATGCTCCGTTAATTATTTAAACGGCATTACAGAAAAGGATCAAATAAAACACGAATTGCAAAAATGATGATCATTTTAAACATTCGGTAAAAATGATGACCATTTTAAACATTCTGTCAAAATAAGGACCATCCGCAACAAATACTACAAAAATGAGGACTAAAAATGTATTTAAGCCTTTTCTTTATTAATGACTATTAGACCATCCTAATAGTCATAGGAAAAAAAAATCAATGGTATTCACAAATAAAGCTCCTACGAACATCAATCGAGAAATATTGAGTTGTATTGAAAAAAAGAAAAACATTGACAATAATAATTACAAATAATCGCAATTGGTTTAACTTGAAAAAAGAATTCTCTTAATATTGAACTCACAGTGTTCAGATTGGACTTATACTGGAAAAATATGAAAATAAAATACACACATTTAAGAGAGGGAAGATTATTTAAAAATTTAGATTATTACTTTTAGTAAGCTTTATAATGATATAATTAAGTAATTAACTCTTCTGACATCTTAATTTTACCCGTTTAAAAACTAATAAATATGATATTTTATCTAATGTTCAAAACAGATAAATCAATATATAAAATATATTAATACAATAATATTAAAGTTAGAACTATAAAAATTATAACATTTATACAAATAAACTAAAAACTAAAAATCAATAATAGTTCTATACACAAACTAATCACATATAATAACTTCTACTGAAACCTTCCACCAATTTAATAGATGACTTCTCATTCTTTAGAGGTGTCTTAGAAACTGCAATCACATCTACTATCACCAAATAGGTGATCATCGTATAACAAAGACAAACAACACACGACAAAAACACAACGAATGGTAAGCTAATATGGCAAAAGAGTTTTAATCATTAAAAGAATAGGATCAATTAATCATACACAGTTAATCATGAATCATTATCAATCTATTTCATACAAAGACCCAAACAACGACTCAATTATCCGGATACATGCATTAATATCGGATCCTGGAAAGTTGTGCACTTGTTTTGGCCTCTACTGCTCTACAGAGTCATTGTCAATGAATTTCACCCTACCACACACAATGTCCGTTAACGCCTCTGGTTAAGGTAAAATCCCTAGATTAGGAATTCATGCTCCTCTTACCACATGCCCCACCCTTCTCTACTTAAGAATTGGATGGTCATTAGAGCGTTAGGATCACTTCCAACTGGATCATATACTATTGCATACACTATTACAAATCACTCACAATTCTCCTTGAATTAGGATCAACAAATCTCAACTAAACCTCATAAAACCAATCTCAAATCCATCTCATATACCAAATCATTTAATCATAAAATTTATAAAGCTTCTAAAAGAACTCAGTCAACACCTATTCGGTTTTAATCCACTCGTTCAACGAACACATAATTCTCGTTGGATGAAAAACACATTTTCGACCAATATCATATTATTTGCCCATCAAATGTATTATTGGGACTCTAGAGAATACATTCCTTAATAATTCGTCCAACAAGTAAATGCTCGCCAAGTTATCTTACAAAATTCCATCCAAACGCATAATATAATGATAAACTAAAATTTATCTCTACTGTATAATTTTTTTGAAAAGTTAATTTTATTTATTTATAAGAATAAACTCATATATATATATATATATATATGTATATATATATATATATATATATATATAATTTTTCTCAATGGTCAACTCCATCCTTAAAAAAAAAAAAATGAAAAACAAAACTTAGAAATTGAATTTGGAACGGTCAATAAAAATGTCCTTATGTATTGTATGCATAAGTTAATTTTATTTGTTCAATTGCATTATTTATTAGAAAAAAGCAATAGAAATATTTAAAAGTTATATAAAAACAAATTGCAAAGGAAAAATGATAGTTTAATTATAATATGGTTTTTATATTTTAAGTACCTACTGACTTAACGTATTTAACCGGTAGTGTTGGTTTGGTTTAGAACTTCTGGAAAAAAAAATACGAATCTCAAACCTCATCTAATCCAATCCAAAACTATCTTAACTCAATAAGATAATAAATTTGCTGAAACTCAACTCAACATTCTCATAGAACCCATAATAAGATATAGAAAAAAAAAATGAAAATATCAATATTTAACTGTGTTTTTAAGACCTAAATTTTAAATAAAACAAAACTAATATATATTTTCATAAATGTAACGCATCATTCTAAATCATGAAAAAAATAATTGACTTGACAACAAACTAGGAGAAACATTTAACAAAAAGACAATCTCAAACTCATTATATGTGATATATGGATTTACCAAAGTTTGAATAAAATAAAAATACATACAAAATTAATTAATTAGTCCTTTCGGCCATAGTTTTGTGTGCATTAGAGAATAGTAGATGAGGAGTTAAACCAGCCATTTCGAACCCCAAACTAGTAAATAGTGACAAAAAAGTGAGAGATATGCAAAAAATTAACTCTCACCGTTGACACATTACCAAATCAATTTTATATTAAACAAAGAATCTCACATCTCATCTTATCTTTTAATACTAGAAATAAATAAATAAAATTAATATAACTAAATAATATACCCATACTCAATTAACGAAAATATTACATCATAAATACTCAATTAAAAAGATATAAAAGCTTTAAATATACTTAATAGATTAAAAATAACTAAATTCATGACTCATTTAAAACATAACTAACATATATATATATATATATATATATATATATATATATATATATATATATATATATATATATATATATATTTTTCGAGACTATTTCTCCTTGGAACAAAAATCACCGTCATTATGCAACAAAATTTGGCTGAACCAATAACCGAGTGGTACTTTTGTAATTAATTTTAAATATTATGATTTTTATGATATTTGTTAGGACCCACGATAACTTTCTTTCGAGTGGCTCCGCTTCACCCTCTGAATTTTTCTGACAGAGAAATGTATGAATGGCTAGTTAGTTTGTTAGTTCTCTGATTCTGATTTATTGAAAGGTGTTGGTTGCATTATTGCGTGCAGTGTTTGAAATTGTTTGAAGATGGAAGAAAGTGCATTGAGGGCCATGGACGCTGAGCAACTGAGAGAGCACGCTCACAAGATGGTCGATTTCATTTCCGATTACTACAAAACCATTCAAAACTTCCCCGTTCTCAGCCAAGTCCAGGTTCTTCATTCTCCTCCTTCTCTTCGAATCAATGCATTTCTAGAACTGATTTTACGTACATGCTGCTTCATCACTCTGTTTCTCCAATTTCAGCCAGGTTATCTGGGGAACCTTTTACCAGATTCTGCTCCCGAGTATCCTGACTCCTTGCAAAATGTTTTGGACGGTGAAACTTCTTACTTCGATTCTCAATTACCCTTTTTTGTTTAGTGCAACGTATTATTATTATTATTATTATTAGGGTCCTTTTGGATCAACTTTAAACAAACACTTCTAGACAAGACAATTAAGAATTTAAGTTGTACAGCGTCTTCCAATGTGGTTTTAAATTTGTGGTTGCAATGCAACACAGTTGCAGATTTGTTGTGAACCTTGGCGTTGTAGAAGATTGCTGGCCAATGCGGCCGCAATTGCAGCAATCAATACTCGTTACGGTTGCAGACAATTTTAAAACTATGGTTACAGAAGAGGTTTAATTCACTTAATCTTAATTTCTTTTATATAAGTGTTAAGAAAATTTTCCGGACAAAACCTTAGTAGTAGCAGCAGCAGCAATCGTATTTTCATTAGTTTAGTAGATTGTGAAATTGTTTGAGCAATGCTAGCGTGATACTGTTTGTCAAATTGTAGATGTAAAGGAGAAAATACTACCAGGGGTGACGCATTGGCAAAGCCCGAATTATTTTGCGTATTTTCCTTCCAACAGTAGCATTGCTGGGTTTCTTGGAGAGATGCTCAGTGCGGGTCTTAACATTGTGGGTTTCAGCTGGATAACTTCTCCTGCTGCCACTGAACTTGAAAGCATTGTTCTTGACTGGCTGGCTAAGGCGTTTCAGTTGCCTGAAGAATTCTATTCTACCGGTAAGGTCTTGGGATGCTGTATAGCGTATGAAGATACAATATGCACTACTAGTTTTTGTTTTTTAAGCTCAAGTTGGGTATTTTGTTATTTTATTTTGTATATGAAAAGGAAGAGATTGTATTCTCATGGGGTGTTCGTGTCTTAACTGATAATTGTAGAAATTATGGGATTCTAGGTACAGAGGCATGTAAGCTTGAGAACAGAGACTGATACTTTGAAGTTCATATTTACCTGATATGAGAGAACATATTGGATGTGTTACAAAACATAAAGCGCTAACCCTCACCGATATTAATACCAGAATCATTCCAAATTAAATATGAAATCAGATGATGAAATATAAGAAAATAGGGTAACCAATCTAAAACGTATAATAATTATAATTTAATATACTCTAAACTATTGTAAAATATAACTATGATATTATGGGAATCCTCTAGAAATTCAAACTCTAAGTCTATAATTAAGCAAATAATCTTGCAATAAACGAAGTTCATCTTGATGCTTCGTCGGCCCTTCCTTTTGGCTCCTGAAGTTCTTTTGTGAGTTTTTTTAGAACACGAGTCATTCTTTGTCTTGTCTTTTTCTTCTTCTTTAATAGAATGTGGACTTACATGGCCTTTATACTTTTCTGAATTGATATCTTTCCTTTATATTGCTCGAAGAGTAAAAGGAGAAGGAAAAGAGAAAAAAAGAAAATGGGTCAGTTCCATAAACAGGACTCATTCAGGTAGGTTTGCATATGAAATATCTCCTGGCTTTGGATGAGCTTGTAATTTGTAAACTCAGGCCTGAGATTTTCATTAACCTTCAACTCGGTTGAATTTTATAGATAATAAAAATGTGAGCCTAAATTGCATATGAATAATTTATTTGATAGAAAAGCTCAAATACACTATGTAAACTTTGACTGCAGGGAAAGGTGGTGGAGTTATACAGGGAACAGCAAGTGAAGCTGTACTAGTTGTCCTATTAGCAGCACGTGACAAGATCTTAAGAAGGCTTGGAAGGAGTGCCCTTCCTAAGCTTGTGATGTATGCATCTGATCAAACACACTCTGCTTTACGAAAAGCTTGCCAGGTACCTCCAATGACAGATAACAAAGAAAATGACCTTATCTTATGTACTCAAGGACATATGGATTTCCTTCTTGTTCATTTTCACTGTCAAGTTAACTTTTGTTGATCAGTGCTCCTAGCTTTCTGACCTATTTTAAACACTGAACATTTCTTTAAAACTTTTCTGTTGTTATTCCTTGGCATGAGTAGGTGTATCGAGATTCATATCAACTATAGATATGATCAATGTAATCATTATAAAGCTTGAGTATCTCTCTTTATATAAGTAAAATTTACGAGCTTGAATTACACTTTAAGCCAAAATTCGAAGAGAGGCCTTATAGATTTTTAATATTCTATTTATTTTGATTATGATTCGTTTTTTGTTTTATCCAAGGAAAAGAGTTGGTTATCTGTTAAATCTATAATCATAAGCTTCTTGTTAATAGTTTGCAAAATGGGGAAATAACAGAGATTTTTACTCAGTTAAATAAATTGTAATGGCTGTTTGTTTCCTTAATTACATGATTATCATGCTCTTTAGCACCAAACATATGTATATGCCAGTGTTACGGTGTCACCTGGAAACATATGACCTTAACTTTGATCACAACACCAAGTTCAAACTTATTCAGCCTATAGTCTATAAGTAGTTAATGTGTTGTTAGAGAAAACCTATTCTTCTGTAAGTATTTTAAAAATTTGTTTAGTATTTATCACCCAGTTGATCAAATGATAGTCTGATTCCATTTCTGGTATGAGAGTCTTCCTGTTTTTCTTATATGCATTCTTGAATATAACCAATGACATAATTTTTATTGTAATAGTTTTGAACTTTTCATTGGCAGATAGCAGGACTTAATCCTGAGCTTTGCAAGTTGCTTAAAGCTGATTCTTCAACAAATTATGCACTCTCTCCTGAAGTTCTTTCTGAAGCAATTTCAAATGACATTGCTGGCGGTCTTGTACCCTTTTTCTTATGTGCTACTGTAAGAATTGAACACTTACATGAATTTGTAAGAAATTGCTGTATAATGCATGGCCTTAACTGACCATTATTTACGTGTCTTATCTCCAATATTTTATCATACATGTTCAGAGAATTTCAAATAAGAAATTTCAGCTCATTTGAGCATAGGATCAAGGGATAAATGTCCTTCTTCATGTTGATACCTATGTACCGTCTCTTAATTATTTGTTGCTGGGAAACAAATGGTTATATACCTACTAATAGGGTCTATGTTAGGACTAAAGGCGAATGTTTATCACCCTGGAACTTGGAACTAATGTTTTGTTGATGAGTGAAAAGTATCTGAATTTTGATGTAACTTGAGGTAACTTAAGAGTCCATTATTTTTGGATATTAAGTTTCTTGCATTAATTGCATACATTACCCATTTATATATGCAGGTTGGCACCACTTCGTCAACAGCTATTGATCCACTGCCTGCATTGGGAAAAATTGCCAAGGTAATACATTTTATGGAGTTGTGATGTGAAAAAAGCTAGTATAGTCACTGATTCATTGTATTGAGGTTATTAAACCAAACGTTTATTTAAAAAAAAAATGTGACTCTCAAGGAACAGGAATGCAGTTAGATAGATGAAAACCCATAAATGACTATGCAGTATGTTATGAACTCAAGGATATAATGATACTTGTGGAGTTGCAAGAAAGAAAAGTTCGATACATGAGTATTTCAACTGTTTTGGCTCATTGTCCCTGCTTAGGCTTTTAGGATGAGTGGTTCATAAACCTCCGCTGACCTGCATCAAATTTTGTTTGTCCAGTCTTTTGAATGTATTTTGTAGAGCTATGAAATCTGATAATGCTCTGTTGCCTGTCTTTTTTGGCAGACCAACAATCTTTGGTTTCACGTGGATGCTGCTTATGCTGGCAGTGCTTGTATATGTCCAGAGTACCGCCACTGCTTTGACGGTATTGAAGAAACAGACTCGTTTAACATGAATGCACATAAATGGTTCCTCACTAACTTTGACTGTTCAGTACTTTGGGTTAAGGTATCCATAACGCATTTTTTATCTCAATCTCACTTTTGAATCTTTATTTGTAACATTTCAATGTACTTCAAGATAAGAGGTCAAACTTATTACGAGTTGATGACACAGGACAGAAGTTTTCTGATTCAATCACTGTCTACAAATCCTGAATTTCTGAAAAACAAGGTAAGTTTCTATTGCATGCTCGAGGTTTATGCTGAAGTTTAACTGCAGGAAGTTTTCAAACTTTTGAATAATCCTTTTTAGTTTTTCTTCTCTTTTCTGTGTGTGGATCTTACATTAAGCTATTATATTCCATTCAGTCAAGGTGTATAGACAGCATCACATTAAATTTACAAGTTGGTTCTCTAGATGAAAATTAAAGAATATGACTTGGTATTCCAAAAGAAAAGAGCATTCTACATTAAATGAACCCAAACGGTAAACAAATACATGTTAAGGAAAGAGAGAGTGAAACAAAATTGAAGCATCTAAAAATGTCCTCTTTTTCAACTTCCCTCAGAAAGGTGCTTCAAATGTTATGAGTGATAAGTATTGAATACTTATGGGAACACTCAGAAATTAACCGGGGGCATTTGTTTTTCAATTCTTTTTCTTATGTATCGACGTAGAGTTAATTTCCTCTTTCACTACGAACTAGTTCTTATCCCGAGTGAACAGAGTCAGTGTCACTTAAGCATGAAACTTGTCATCTGAAAGGTCGCTGCTATTATTATCTATTCGTGGTTTTATAGTGTGCTTATGTTTTTGACCTTGCAGGCCTCTGAAGGAAACACGGTCATAGATTACAAAGATTGGCAAATTCCTCTTGGGCGTCGCTTTAGGTGGTTTCTTGGTTATTTTCCTTTGGAAACGTTTTCATTGTTTCTTTCTCTCTATCTATACATAGATATATTTGTATTTGGTATTGAAATCTCTCTTCTCCTCGTTGAATTATTTTGTACCCGAGAATGTTCATGCATATCTTCGTCTGGACACATAAATCCTCTTTATTCGTGCATTTGGGCTCTAACTCATTTATGCCTAAAAGTATTAATAAGAGGAATGCTAATAATACCCTTTACTATTGCTTTAAATTTATTGGAAACTATGAAATCTGGATAGAAAGTCCTCACGTGATATGTGATGACTACCAAAATTGTATTTTTCATGAATTTCGGTGAATAGTAAAGGGTGCGTTCAAAAGAGTGTATTGTTAACATTTCTCGTATTAATTTTTTGTGATCTTGATTTTAATGTTTTTTTTTTTGGATTTTATGTACGTCTGAGTTTCTTTTCGATGTTCCCCGTTTTAAGAGATTACGGGAACTCTGATGTCAAAACTTCTATCAAATCATTGGTCTTATATCTTTTTAATAAATATTTCTGTACACCTTAGAAGTTTATATTTGCCAGCAAATGTGTGACATTGTCTATTCACTCTACTGGACTCCAGATCATTAAAATTGTGGATGGTGTTGCGACTTTATGGTTTGGAAGGTCTGCGAAGCCACGTAAGAAACCACATTGAGTTAGCTGCTTATTTTGAAGAGCTTGTTAATCAGGACACAAGATTCAAGGTACTCGTCCTTCTATGAAAAGCATTGTTCTTAATTTCTTAAGGCTTATTCTTAGTGTGGTCCCAATATTTGTTGGAATTATTTGACGTGGTTTTTCAACTTTTTAACCCAATATAGTTTTTAGAGGGTGATAACATGAAAATATATGATAATAAAAGGATTGGTACCAAGTTGGATAACCCAGTTATGTTTGGACAATGACACCTCATTACACCATGTGACAATATGACACGTGACAGTAAAGGTTGATGTCATGTTGGACAATGCAGCCACGTTAAACAATGACACCTTATAGTGAAGGATTGATATCATGTTGGACAACCCAAGACGATGACACTTGTTATTTATATTGTCGGTCACCCGCATGAAGAACAATTTAACATAATCAACTACATGGCTCTTTTTAACAAACATAGATATTACACTGAGTAAAAAAAAATTGAGGGACCACATTCCGATAAATATTGAGATCAAAAGTGATATTAAATCATTTCTTAATTTAAAAACAAATTATCCTTTATGTGGACAGCAAAAACTAGGTATTAGAGAATGCCTTCAGTCAAAACATGGTCCCTTCTTTTTTTATCAGCCAAAATATGGCCATCTAAATAATGTTTTAAGTCAATATATGCCAATATTGAATATTTTTCCTTAAGTAGTTTATTTACTTATCTGCATATGCTTTAAAATTGCAACAAATTCCCTTCCCAGGTGGTTGCACCTCGCACATTCTCCTTAGTTTGCTTTCGGCTATTGCCCCCTCTCAATTCTGAAGATCATGGTAATAAACTAAATAGTGATCTACTGGACTCAGTAAATTCAACAGGAAATATTTTCATATCACACACGGTAAGCATAAATTATCTTCATAATTTTGTAACTTTTGTTCTTTATTCTTTCTTTTTCACTAATTTTCTTTCCCTTCTTGTTACCTAATATGTGCAGGTTCTATCAGGTGAGTACATTCTACGTTTTGCAGTAGGAGCACCATTGACAGAAAGGAGGCATGTCACTACTGCGTGGCAGATTTTCCAAGATAAAGCCACTGCTCTACTCGAGAGTTTACAGGATTAATAATATGCTCTCAGCCTCGAGTTTCCCGATACAACATTAATTTGTGATTTTTTTCCTTTATTTTTGATTCCTTTTTTTTTTTTTTAAATTTTCATGTGCTGAGCTGTAAACTTGGTAGATATTTCATTTTTTTTTAAGCAGCAATGTTATTTTTTTGTTAATAGTCGATAATACTCTCCAATTATAGACAGCTCAAAATATTTTTAACACAAGAATCAGATTTTTCTGAATTTTGGAATAATTGTAATTTTTAAATTTAAATGAAAATTATTTAGTTAATTAGAAACTAAATTAAACTACGAAATATATTTATATCAAATAACCAAAATTGGTGATATTACAGAAACTTAATAACTATTATTGGTGTAAAAATATAAACAGTTTTATAATTCTTAAAATTTAAAGGTAACTGTAGAATTTGCTATACAGGTGCTCTATTAAACTGTGAAGCATAAGGTGTCCCTTTACTTAAGCGAAATAAATGTTTATGGATTATTAGTCTAAAAGTGACGAAATAGCTTTTAGTAATGTCCTCCTATATTATCTAAGTATTCTTTTTAAGAATTTAAATATGAATTTGAATTTCACATTATATAAAAATAAAAAAAAGGTAATATATAAAAAAATTTACAAAATTGTTATCTTAAAGTTATGGAAATGAAGTGGTGACAAGTTTATGGACTATGTAATATATAGAAGAAACTATAAACACATTTCTTTCAAGCATTTTGAACTGTTAGAAAAAAAATAAATCTCCACAAGTTATTAAAGGCATATTTTGTCCAATTTTATTTAAAAATTTGACTTTACTGAAATCAATAATATATTTTAGTTGTTTGTTTCCTAATATCTCCTAATTATCTCAATAAAATTTTATTTTAACTAGTTGAATAATGAATAAATTACAATGCTTACTATTAGAAGAAAAGAAGAAGCAACTGGCATTTATTAAATATAATTATCTCAATAAAATTTTATTTTAACTAGTTGAATAATGAATAAATTACAATGCTTACTATTAGAAGAAAAGAAGAAGCAACTGGCATTTATTAAATATATAAGGTGTAACATCCCGTTTTCATAGTTTTTTTTTAAATTATTAAACAAAACATTTAAATTTTAGCAATTCAGAAGCAAATGATGACATAGGCCAGAATAATGCAATACAGTCATCCTCAAAAATAACCATACATACACTGATCAACCTATACTGTCCGTACACGACAAAAGGGATTACAAAATACCCGATCAGCTAAGCAAAAGAAAGAAAAGGTCACATATGCTACTGGTACGCCTAATGAAATCATCTCACGTCCCAGAGGGTGTATCCTCACCTGCACGTTTATCTGCTCACGCCATCCAATCGAGACGATCTTTGCAAAGATAGAAGACACACACAAACACACCATAGAAACTAGAAGGGTAAGCTAACTTGAATGAAGAGTAACCATGCAATTTATTTTATGCTAAGGCAGAAAACAGGATTCATTAAACAGTCTATCAAAAATCATCCAATTAATTCCAACTATAACACCACACGCCATTCTAGACTCGATATCCGGATTATGTAAGTGGCATTGGAGCTCTTGGTGACTTGCAC